>Ga0131853_10005491_pt1 | contig 22876 bp, 14 predicted proteins | sample TergutLab28metaG_FD_92764 | JGI IMG/M metagenome (GOLD analysis project Ga0131853, IMG submission 92764) | Labiotermes labralis P1 segment gut microbial communities from Petit-Saut dam, French Guiana - Lab288 P1 (version 2) (version 2) | ecosystem: Host-associated > Arthropoda: Insects >...
CAAAAAATAGAGATGTATGTTGTTTCTGTTTTTGTGTATTGGTACCTGAGAGTGGTTGTTGGGGTGTGGGGGGGGGGGGGGGGGGGTGGGGGCAAAAGTCCTTGGGTATTGGGAACTTTAAATTTACTGAAGGATTCAAGTCAGAATGATGGGGAAGATTCATTTGAACCAGGCCTTAATATACAATGACCTTAGACAAAGAGCGCAGAGAATTTACAGTGCGCCTGTTCCTTTATACAAGGGCGAATCAAATGCCTGAATTTTGCGTCCCGCAAAAGGCGGGCCTTTATCATTTTTGTCTTTACGCCATCCAAATAATCGTTTACAAAATATTTATATTTTTATTTGCCTCTCTTCAACTCAGATGAAAAAAAAAAACTATTCTTAGGTAGAAAAATATTGGAGGGGCATTTGCCTCCCCCCCCTCCCGTTTCGACTATGGTTCACACAAAACATAAAATTTTGGTGTATATCACAAACTCCTGGAATTAAAACACAGAAAGTCAAATCACTCACATCACAGGTCCTGCATCATATCATCTAAAAACAGCAATCAGCGTGTTTTGAAACTTTCACAACAAAACATAAAATCAACATGACTGAACGTGTTACCACGGTTTCGAAATCTTCTATTCTCTCTACCTGTCGTAATTCCACCCTCCCCCTCCCCCCTCGCGCGGGCAAGATCCATATTCCCGAGTTTTATAACGTCGAATTACCGAAGCCCCTTAACTGATATAAAATATCCACATAAAAATGTTATTTAAAACTGAACCATAACGAGCGTTGGACAAATTTTCCAAAAATCTAAGTGACACCTCCGTATTCTTGGCGCCACAAGTGTGACATGAAGTTCTACAAAAAGAACCCACAATTCTGCAGCGACCTCACGATAACCTGCCGCTGTCTCCTCGGTGTATTTGAACTGATTATCCAGGCTAAAACTGCAATAATTGTGTTGAAAATATTAGGCGCCACTGCACAGTATTTAGTAACCCGGGATTTGTGCATCCCTGATCAGAACCAAACTTCTGCCCGAGAACTGACTGGGCGTCAATGACAAACGGTCACTGTTTCGTGACCTTCGTCACGTTGAGTATTCGGACACTACAGATCAGTTAGCAAGGAAACTTTAATCTTCCAAGACTGCAGGTAATGGTGCCCATAAAACCTGTCATAGATCCAAGTAAACAAAACAGGTCAACAGTTCACAGCTTTATAGATATATGTAGAAAAGGGTGATGGGAAGTGGTAGAGATGCCAACTTACCAAAATGGGCTCTGCTCCGAACCTTGTATCGTTGGCCGCCTTGGGGGGCTTCTTATAGTTCCAAATCTAAACACTGACATGGCTGGTCGGTTCGAAACAGTTCGTCGATCGCACTCAAATACTTAATCGGTTTAACGCGTCGTTACTACAATGTTCGAATGTTCACGGCAGTGGACAATACACACACGCTGTTTAACAAATTGTACAGCTTAATTACTGTACTGCGAAGAAACACAAATCACACAAAAAAGTCACTAAAGAAACCATGCCGGGAGGCTAAACCAATTTACGGCTTGTTGACGAGAAAATGTTTCAGGCGGCGAAACAAACGCAAAACGTCAGTGCCTACACCGTTAACAAATATGGGAAACGTTATAAACACAGGACACTGGCAAAATCACAAACACGACAAACGAACATGACTATTAAAAGCAAAAGGATAAATTATGTCACTCCATTTTTGCAGCCGAAATTTTGACAAGTTTATTACTTAGGGGAAAAAATAAGTCCGGGTGTTACGCATTCTACAGATAATGTACATCTTGGGCTGTATACACTTCTGTTTTCACTACAGTCACATTATTCCTCTCATCTTCAAGGGCTGTACAGCTGACGTCTCAGTAAAACGGCGATACTTTTTTCCTTCTCTTCTGCATTTTGAAATCTGGACACTTGTGGGTGATGAGTGATGTCCTAGGGCAATGGTAAAGCTGGGGTGTGAATAAAGGGGATGACGAAGAAAATACTGTCGGATGCAGGGCACAGACTCTCCGTCGAGATCTTTTTGTTGCGGAAGCATTGCTAAACTGCCGTTGTTCCTGTGGATTAGCATTCATCCTTGTCCACGTCCCATTTCCTGTCCACAAGAATCGGGGCGGGTTCTTCGTGTAACTCGTGGATCGTGGCTGCCATTTCCAGCTAATCAACGTTTTCCTTTACAAATATCATTGACCAAAATGTTTCGTTTCACACAATGACACAAAAACAACAAAATTTCACCAAACGTCTCCACAGAACACCATCAAAATCACCGGTAATTCCACCACCATTACAAAACCGGTGTACATAAATGAAAGCGATGACCTCGTTTAGGACGGTACAACATCGGGAGAGGCAAAACCTATACATCACCTTCCACTCTCCTTCGGGAAGCTGCGTTGCCTAGCGACCACTCATCCTCAACTACGCATCTGTCCGTACTGGCTCCCTTTCGCATCTGCGCGTCACCGGGAGGGGAGAAGCGAGACACATCTCAGTGGGATCGATTGTGCAAGACAGGGATGGAAACGCCAGCAATAGACGCAGTGTTTTCAACTATGTCGCGTATGAACTCGGGGAAGGAAGGTGCTGGAGTGTGTTACGAACTCTTACTGCTAACAAGGTGACGTAACACATCTCGCAAGATATGATAAAAGCGGAAAAGATAAGACACCTACCTACGCCCAGTCAAAGTAATGTAAATAATAACGACCGTAAGTCCACAGCGTTCTTTGAAATAAGCCTGTGGTACTAACGAAAAGCCCTTGAAATCAAGTCCATTAACACAAAGACAGTTAACACCTAGGCGCGTTTGTGCAACCAATGTTCCAGTGGAAAAGCAATAAGTATTACATGTTCTGAGTGTGTGTTTATAACCTTAGTTATCCAGCATGCAATGCGCACGCGCCGTATTATATTTTCATCTTGCGGCCTGCCCGGATTTTTCAACACCATCTCATAAACGGCACGGGGGGGGGGGGAAGAAAAAAAAGAAAGAAAGAAAAAAAGAAAGAAAAAAGAAATTGAAAAAAAAATGTTTGTTTAGATTTTATACAAAACTTTGGTCTGAAACATTTCACATTCTAAGAGGATTCAGCGAGATATGTTGAAAAATATATACCGCTCTACATGTAAAGCACTCGTTATTCTCGTCAGATTTTAATGAAACTTTAATTTTCTCGAAGGATTTTCAAACATACTCAAATATTAAATTTCATGTAAATCCATCCAGTGGGAGCCGAGTTGTTCGATCCCTTTTCTCAATATTGGGAACGCGCCTTAAAAAAAAAAGCCTACCTCCGTTGTGTCAGACTTCTTTAAATTAAATTTGGTACCGCAAAAATGACAAAAATTAGGGGTTCTAGACGGTTCGGGGTTCAAATTCCGGTAGCAGCAAGAGATTTTTCTTCTGCTAAACGTGCAGACCGCCTCTGGGTCCCATCCAGCCTTCGTTTCAATGGGTACCGGTGTTCTTTCACGGGGGTAATTCGGCCGGGGCGCGAAGTTAACCACTCCCCCCCCCCCCATCTACCTCGAAGATTAGGAATGAATAGCTATTCCTCCAGTCCCCCCCCCCCCATATGCTTTTATGGCGTAGGCAGGGACAGCTTTACCTTTTAAAGTCATTTTGGTTTACATGCATCACCAATTAACACGACAGCCAGACTATCTTTTAGGGCTATTTTCCCCCAACAGTGTCACTCTAAGTTACACGCCCTGCCCTTGTTTTACGCCCTAGTTGCGTTCCTAACAAAGTGAGCGTAAATGAAAAACGCGTAAATCAAAAATTATATTCCAGTAAGAAATAAGGAGTTAGCGTAATGTAACGCAGCCGGCCAAAAGACGATTTGCATGCGTTAAACGCCGCCATATAAATGTTTGGATTTGTTCCGCGGTACACGAATGAACGATAATGCTGCCGTCCGGACGCGGCGAAGGCAGCGCTGTCACTATTTGAGAACCTTCTGCAGGGGCTAGTCTACCTACATTACAAACCTATGTGTGGAAATTATATCATTATCCCCATGTGCGAGTAGGTGATTTTTATAGTTATGGATACAGTGGCAGTGACTGCACAAAACAGATGTTTCGAGGCAATGGAGAGTTACGTATGCGTCGGTCAGGTATTGCAGCCTCAACCTTGGGCTATGTAGCAGCGCTGCTTATTTTATCCTGCTGTCTTTCAAGAGATTTTGAAGTTCGTGGCGTACACGTGCAGTGCAACTGTACTTAAACACACACACACACGTAGGTCTACATACAGGTACGCTCTCTCAGTCTGCTACTTCAGCATAGTTTGTTTATAAGTGCACAACTGAATGGGTAATCAACTAGTATTTAATTCTACAACTAAAGCAAGCATTTGTTAGGTATGTAATATAGCACAGAAAATTGCAGCCTCCTGGGATGTGACACCATGCAGCTTGGTAAACAGCTACCAATGTTTCGGAGGCAGTCGCTGCCTCCAGTCTTCGGGGCAGTCCAAGAACAGTACGCTGTGTGAAAGAAACAGTTGCAATTATATGGAGGGGGAAGAGTGGGTTCGGTGACAAGCATAGTGACCCAACAGAAGCAGCGAGTGTAGTGGGGCATGGTTGTCGGTAGAACACACCAGGAGAACGAAGAGTGACAATGAAGAACACTGGAAGAAGAACATCTAAATATCAAAACAAAGACAGTAAAGATGACGGTGAGCCTGGGTCAGCTGGTCCTGTAAAAGGCCATAGCGCTATAGCTGTGTACCCTCATGGGGAGGTCTTCTTTGTTCCTTCTGGGTGACATTTCCATCACCTGCTCCAAACAAGGCCACCCTCCTTGTTCATGTTGCTGGGATGAACTTAAATCCTGACCACAACCCTTATCAATTGGTCCATCTATCAGGATTGGGCAGCGAACATCTCAGTGTCATGGATTTGGCTATGACGTTCCCTGACTTCTCCAGCTATCCGAGAAGTATGTGCCAGGGATGCTCTATACCCTCATCTCTCTCACACACACACACATACATACATATATATGGTCCCCCTAATGTAAACCTGGCAACATTCACAGGAAAAACTGTCCATGCCTGGAGTCTGGATTAACAGATCGTCCTGCAATGGGTACAGGATGCTTACATCTTGCAATTAATATAATTTTGACATCTAATGAGCGTGTTTCAATACATATAATAACAATAATTTGTAATTCCTGATCACTAGGTGGTCCTTACTTGAAATTGGGAACATGTCTAGAACAGGAACGATACAAGAAATTTGTTTAAAAAAATTAAATGGCGCCACATTTAGCACTTCAAGGGCAATGGTCAAGTTGGTGGGGCTTTAGAATTCTTCCTCCTATAATAAACATACCAGATACATCAGTGAAAAGGGGATGTAATTAGCCTTCCAACACACTTGTAGTTCTCTATGTCTAAAATACCCAATTCTGCACACATTAAAAGCAGCAACTTTTGCACAAAATTTCTGGACTGTAAGAATTTTTGACCACCACTATTTCAGAACTATCGTCCTTAGAGAGCTCAGAACTGGTATGCATATTGACATCCACAATACCCCAAAACTCTGAAATTTTCATGTAAATCAGTGGAGGTAGGATTGTGAGCTGTAGTGATTTGGCATGGAATGATCCAGTGGTGAAGGGATCGAGGTTTGAAATCAGTCTTCTGGGTTTTGACGCCCTGTAGGGTTGTGGATTGACAGTAACATTTAGGAAAAATATACTGCCACCAATTTCAGACCGAAAAGATTGTGTCCAGGCGTAAACTGAAGTGATACAAGGAAGGCAGTCGGTCAGCTATATAGGTACATTGCAGGCCTCCACAATCTGCTGAGGAATAACCTGTCCTCATGATTCATGTCACCAAGTTGCAGCTTATTTCTATCACTTCCTGTATCAGCCAGTTCATACATCTGGATTTCTTGGCCAGGATTCTGGCTTTGTTCAGGAAGATATGATGACCAAAATCAAGGTCATGTTCTGCCACTCTCAAAATCTCTAGTTCGTACAGTCACCTATGGTGGTGGTGTTCATTAATGCTGAAACCAGTTCATCCTACATGGAACTTCCTACATCTGTAGGGTTCCTACCTCCACCTGGTGATTCTGTATTTTCCTTGGGTAAAGGTAAAGTTCACCCTAGAACAGGACACAAAGACCCAGAGGTGGAGTAAAAGTATAGTTCTACTCTTTATTTAACCTCCGCGCTATATGGGGGTGGGTGGTCAATGCCACGCCCTGGCCGCTTTACAACCAGGAAAGAGGCCCTGGCACCCATTGTACAGGAGGCTGGGTAGGGTACAGTACCAGTCTGGACGAGCGTGGAAAATCTCACCCCCATGGGGATTCAATCCCCGGACCGTCCAGCCTGTAGCGAGTCGCTAGATTGACTATGCTATCCCCGCTCTCTTCCTTGGGTATGAGGCCTCTCATCTTCATGTGACAATCTCTCAATGCTGAGAAAGGTTAAGTGTGAAATAGATGTTTCAATAGCTGGAATGAGACAGAAGTGGCCCAATTCAAGGTTAAGTTGCAGTTTCAGAATTCAAATGGACAGACTAAGCCACACAATTAAAAACTCAGGAAAGCCTAACACCAACTGAGATTTGGGCAAGTCTCTCTTGAATTCAAACCTACTAGGTGCTTATATTATCTCACGGCTATCACTTGTCACTGCCCATCACCACTCTACTACATGTGGGCAGTTGGATTTGTAGGTTATGTTAATACAACCAAATGTGACAGGAAGTGGCAACCTGCAGATGTCAGACAAAACAATGGCCCTACAGAATTCTACTGTTACATCAGTCCACCAGGTGAGGAAAAGAAAGAAATACCATATTTTATTTGGGTATATTTGTCCACTTCCTTGCCACTGAAGACAACAGGAGTATGGATATAGCTCCACTCATTCTTAAACCTGGCACTAGATGAAAGTAAGTGGTCAACATGATGACCTGTTCGCTTCAACCTGAGAAAAAACCCCAGTACCCAATGAACAGAAGGCTGCATAGGACCTGATACTTTCGCCATTATGTGAGTTCTTAAAACAGAGGAAAACAGCAATTTCTAAACCTTAAAGAATTTTGCAAGCACAGTATAACAAACGTTTTGTCATAGTTTGAAGATCATGCAAGATTCGACCATAGTAAGCAAAGCTTTAGCACAGAGTGAGTTAAAAGGACTGTAAACAGTTCACTGGAAGAGATAGGCAAGGTTTCCAGGCATGGACATGAGAAGGCATGTACAGCCATCTCAAACCAAACAATTCTTCTTCAGTAATTTTACATACAATTATTTCTATAATCATAATGGAGGTTGTAATTTGCACAGGTTATAAGTATAAGAATTGGAAAATGTTTCTTATCACAAGATTCATAGTAGGATAAAACAATTATTTACATCCCACAAATCCCTTACAGCAAGGAAGTAGAATATGTTACAATACAAATACAGTACCATAGATACATCCAGGCATGGACTATTTCTAAATCTTACCCTTGAGAAGGCATGTACAGCCACCTCTAATCAAACAATTCTACTTCAGTAATTTTAACTGCAATTATTTCTGTAATCGTAATGGTGGCTGAAATTTGCATAGTTTATAAGTTTAATAACAGGAATATGATTCTTATCCCACTTCAGAGAAGGATAAAACACTTATTTGCATCCCATAGATCCCTTAGAGCAAGGAAGTAGAATATGTTACAGCATAAATATACTACAATAGATACGTCAAATACATGGTTTGTACAGTTATTTATAGTCAACGTATAGCAAAATCACATTAAACAAACTAGAAATATAGCATGGCGTTGGTGTCACAAACAACTTAATAATATGCACACTACGTATCAGCTTTTAGTTGAAAACATTCTTCTACAGGGTAAAAAAAGTTAGAAAACAGACAATATTTCATGCCTGTCTTTCATGCTTTTATATCACACTTCAATATTTAAGTGTTAAATGGAAGGGCATTGTGCAACTTGGTTCCTGTATACTACACACCCGTCCAGTAAATAATAAGATTCGCATCTGCAACATGAAAGTCACTTTCATGTCTTGTATTTTTTTTTCTGTGCCTGTATATTTGTTTCAAAATTTTCTATGTTGTCTACAACACAAAGTTGTAACCAGTACAGCTATTCGGTGGAAAGGAAAACTTATTAAAATTAACTGTAATTCTCCTTCAAGAGACTCCTTACTGACAAGCTGTCATTTTGAAGAATCTTGAGTAAAACCTGGCAAAATTTATGAAAATATTGTTAACCAGACACACATCAGACTGACATACTCCATGATACAGAAATCAGCACATTAATTTTTTGTAACCAGAACAGGGAAAAGAAGGCTTGGCAAGAATGTTAAGCCTACACATGCATTAGCTGTTCTACAAAATAAAAACAGAAATGCCTTCGTTAAGAGTGAAATGCCTTTTGTAACATGGCGCCAAAAAGCAGGCCCAATTATCGCCGTTACACTCCTGATTACATTCTTTATGTCACTAAACTATGCAACTTTTGGCCTTGTCTAAATACTTCACTAGTTCATTATTAATGAAAGATTACAAAATAAGTTGTCTGCCTCGCCAATTTAATTCGAGGACTGGTGTTCAAATTACAAGGGCCTAAAGAACTAAGTAATATGCGTTTTAAGCCTTCTTACATTACGTTATGTTCAAATCCAAAAGTCTTCTATCCTTGTAGAAATAGTAACGTAAAAAACAACGCACAATAACTCATGTAACATCAACTTACACTAACAACGAAGCTTTTAAAATATGTACACTATTTTATATAACATGTGACGCCGTCTTGTAAACGACGTGTCAAAGGTACTTTTTATTCACTGTATTGCCCGGGTGTGTACACGATGTTCAAAAACACACAAAGAAATTAGGCATTTAACGGAAACTGTACGATATGAGTAGGTTTAACTTACGTAATATCAAGTTTTATGGAAAACGTTGACTCTTCTTCGACAACAGAATCCATTGCCTAAATCCTCACGCCACTTACGAGAATATTCACCAAGCACCAACCGTTAAAAAAACGAATCTCTTTCAAACCAACTGCCACAATCATTTTTTAAAACACTACCAACCTAACGCATGTGTACCACTATTACAATTAAATTAATAGGTTTTAAGAATTGCCACTAGATGCCAGAATACAGCAAAAGTCCTACGACATCTCCACTACGAATTATGCACTACATTGTCGACTAAAGTCCCCTTATAACGATAACTCCTACAGCTATTCTCTTTGGTTAACACACATATGAGCTTACTCGGTATGTATCAACGTATGTTTAACCCTTAACCCGCTAACGTGGAAAATAGGGTGAGCTCCTAATAATGCCAGCAGATGGCAGATGGGATTTAACTCAGCGTTTAAAGGGTTAATGTAATATTATTACACAAGATTGGCAAATCACACACGTTAAACCTGTATATCAGTAACAGGGTATAAGCCATTTCACTCTTGTTGCTTCCTAAAGAGTGCTGGTCTCTCCACATTTCTTTAGTTGAACCATGTTCAGTTTAATTGAGAATGCGTATCCAATTCTCGCACTCTATTAAAAGTGTTAGTACCTCCATTATACTTTCAACATTGTTGCCTTATTACTTGTTTTAAATGTGTGTGGAATTGTTCGATGTATGTATTGAAAGCTTTGTAGAAAATTATATACAAATTATTATTTATATATGATATATGACATCCCAAGTAATTAAATTATTTTTTCTATTCACTTACGTTTGATAAAAGTTACTTTTGCTTTAAATTAGGATATTAATTTCCTTTAAATGCCATGACTAACGCATAATGTCACGCCGGTTCCAGTGGCCGCGCGGTCTAAGGCGTAGGTCTGTGGCCGCTCGCCTGCTGAGATTGTGGTTTCGAATCCCACCGGGGGCATGGATGTTTTTCTGTTTTGAGTGTTGTGTGTTGTTAGGTAGAGGTCTCTGCGACGAGCTGATCACTCGTCCAGAGAAGTCCTACCGACTGTGGTACGTCGTTGTGTGTGATCTAGAAACTTCGTGAATGAGGAGGCCCTGGCCCACGGGGGGGCTGTCGTGCCAGAAACAAACAAACAAAATGTATAATGTCAGGCTTCTGCCGCTGTGTAAAAGAGTTCTCCCTTCTGGAATGTTACGTAGCAATATTTAGTTACCGAAAGAGGAAAGTCACATCATCCATGAAAAAATAAGCCACATAATTTCGCTAGTGTTCATTGACTAGTGTCACAAAAATATTTTCATGGGAAAATATATCGGGCTTCAATTGTATTTTATATCAAAAGACAATCATGACAATAGATGCAAAAATTGTCTTGCGTAGGGAAATATTTAATACCATTAACATTGTTCCACTTGCTAGCCAGTACTTACATTACCGACATTGTAAAGCGCGAGAGAAAACCAACAAGATGCAACAGTTAGATGTTTATCATCAATACTTTCTCAACATATTTCGGGCATCATTATGCCCATCTTCAGGAGAACAAGACGTGTGTTACTGCACGTGGTGTGCTGCGCTGTAACAAGCGGGGAAAAGGCAGACATTAGCTGTAATGTCTTTTTTGTGGGGTAGTGTGTAGTAAACCTAGATGGAACCTCGTGTGTATGCGAATGTCGTGTGCAAATGGGTGTGTCGTGGTGTTGGACTGGTATCTGCCTCGTGCGTTTTTCAGGTCTGGTGTATCGGGAGCGGGTGTTCTGATGCATGCTTTGTGCCTGTTTGATGGGAGGGGTGTGTGGTGCAGGTGTTATTAGGTGCACTAGGGGGAGGATGTCGGTGATGGGCAGGTTGGAATAGGGGGTCATGTTTTGCATACAATTTGGAAAGCATCTGGAACAAAGTCACGTTGATGAAATATAGAGATATGACCATGTGCCAAATATTACAACAATTTTGTAGGGTTCTGACTATAACACATTAAAGCCACTCTCCATTTTACTTTGTCCAACGCTCAAAGTTTGAATATAAACACAGCGTTTCGGAAAAATATTCCCTTTCTGTTCTCAGATACAAGGCGGGAAGGCACCTGTTGGAATTATGAATAGCTCCGTGTGACGGGTGGGCCGGGTGACGTAGTCGGTTTAGCGACTGCTGACGGGCTGGACAGTCCGAGGATCGAATCCCGATGAGTGCGAGATTTTCCGCGCCTGTCCAAACTGGCCCTGGGGCTCACCCAGCCTCCTGTACAATGGGTACCGGGTCTTTTCCGGGGGTAAAGAGCGGCCGGGGCGTGACGTTGACCCCTCACCACCTTCTAGTGCCGTGGTCAAGAAAGAGTAGAGCTATACCTCTACTCCCCCTATGGGCCTACAGCCTGTACAGAGCCTCAGTGCCTGTACAAGGGTGCACTTTACCTTTACCTTTACCGTGTGACGCCGAAATGAGTCTACTGGAATCACATGTAACAGAGGAGGCCATGACGGAATTAATCACAATCAATTTTAAAATTAATATCGTTTTAAGGGATCTTCAATGACGTCGGCTAAAAATGGCGGTTGAATGTCGAAGGTGGTTTCGTGTCCCATTTGTACAGCTTTCGTTTACACAGTGACTCATAGCACCAGGGTAAAATGTAACGCGTGTGAAGAGTTTGTGGTTCGGATCTAATGACGATCCTGGGTGATCAATTTTTTTGTACATATTGATCGGTTGAAGGTGTAAGTACGAAAAAGTCTGTCATTTGTGTAGTACATCATCGTCATGTAATGTTCTTATGTCATGTTTGGCGTTATATTTTAAGAGTGTTTAAAGTGTTGTAATATCTGTTATGTTGTGTATCGTTTCAGGTGTCTGGAAAACATTCTTAAAACATGTTTGCCAGTTTAAAAAATAAAATCAAAGAAGAGACAGGTAGTGATCCTACTAAACTAGCACTAAGTAGTCCTCCACAGAAAATTAACTATGGCAGTGGATCCAGAGGGCACCATTCAAGGCAAGGTTCTGGCTCCAGTTTGGGTAGTCTCTCGCCTGATGGTGTAAGAGAAGAGCTGGTGTCATCCCCCACTCCACTGAAAAGACGAGACAGTTCAGAAATCAAGCTTGCTGATGGAAAGGTGAGAATTTTCTTTGCAATTATAACCAATTAATGCAGTTTCTTTGGTTGTGAGAAAGTAACTTTTCAGCACATTAGCATTCGGTTTTTAGGTAGTATGGATAAGAGAATGAAAATGACAATGAGGGTGAAATTGGCTCTTTCCTGCAGTCATAGTTTTTTCACTTTCTGCCTCATGATGTATTACACCTGAGACAAACTGATAACGTCATTTGCATATGCAGAAATTTGAGCATTGCATGGGGGCAATACTGAATTTGCCCCCCAAAATTTGTTATATTACTTTTTATTAAGATAACACACTTTTTTCGCTACCCTGCTGATGGGGGAACAAAGCCTATTGAAACACTGGTAACATACTACCAACCAACATGATATCACATCCCAGAAGATTGTAATGTGTAAACCTTAGATCACCTACTTTTTATTATTTGCCATATGACAGCATTTTATAAGTATTACCATATGTTGTTTTCCAAAAGACACATACCTTTTCAGTGTGCATGTGAATCTCATTGATTTTGAAAAAAGTACTGTAGTTTTCACAAACAGTTGGAAGATGGTTGCTCTTATGGGAAGGCATTGTGATATGTGTTGGGATAATAGACTGTTAGTTAAATGCATTTTGGAAAAGGCTAATCTCAGACTGAGATGGTAGGCTTGTTGTCACACTAATTAGTGGACTTACATAACTTGTTTCTACAGCTTTGTGCTGTGAAATTGTCTCTTATTTTCAAACCAAAGCTTTTAGAAAGCCTGAAGGCAACTTGCTTTCGAGGAATTTTTGCGTTTAATACATTAAACATGTCAAGGGGTAGAGTTGCCAGTATGTGAAGCTGACCACTGTTGTTGTGCTGAGCTTAAGCCAGCATTGGCCATACCACTGGTCTCCCGTGTACAGTCGTACTGTGCACAGCAACAACTTTACAAGATATAAAGACACTTTGAATAGTTTGGCCACTGTGTTTTAAAAACCATCATTAGGTATTTTGAAGTAATACATATTTTATATCATGACTATAATGCAGAACAATGCAGGCCATGTTTGTATAATGTAACTGTGTGGCATGTTCAGGTAACCATGTTTCCATGGAAAAGCAATACATATTGCATATTGTGAGTGTGCGTCTGTTTTCTTGCCCTAGTTATCCGTCATGCAAGGTGCATCTTCTCAGCACCATGCTACGTTGTCGTATGTGGTCTGGCCCTACAAAATTTTTTCACATTATCTCATAAACAGCACAAATTTCAGAAAAATTTATTGAACATCAAATGTCTGTTTTTATTACCTCTACAACTTATGTATGAAATATCTCGCATTCTGAGAAGAATTGAGCTAGTTATATTCATAATGTACACAGGTCTTCATGTAAAGTACCTGTTATTCTTTTCAGATTTTTTATTTTCTTAACAGATTTAAAAAAAGTGACATCAAATTTCATAAAAGTCTGTCCACTGGGAGCTGAGTTGTTGCATGTGGACAGACAGACAGACACACAGCTAGACACACAGACATGATAAAGCTAATAGTTACTTTCCACAGTTTTGCAAATGCGCCTAAAAACTAAAACTGTTAACAGTGTTTTTAAACTGGCTGTTTGAGAAAGTACTGTGAAGTCATTCTGTAACACGTGATTAGATTCTGGTTCTTGTGGATGACCCCTGCATTGAATTTCAGGATGCTGTATGTGGATTTGTGGTGAGCTGCGACATTTTTCTGAATGCTTCAGTTATCTCTGTTTCCACCAGGGCCTCATTTGTAAATTTGCCTATGACTGCCCTGATGTATGCAACAAGCCTGACACTTGGCATATCAGAAAACAGCAGATTTGGGTATGTCACAATGCCTAAAGCTGGATATGACACTCAAATTACTTGCTTTGTGTACTAGTAGATTTTGCAGATTGTTTTGATGTATGCTTTGTTACAGCTGTTTGTGCTGAAAGCAGGTATGAAGCAGCAGAGAGTAATTATTTATTAAAAAATGTATTAGCAGGAAGTTTTGAAAACTTTATGAAGCTACTCACCTCCATCTCATGCCAAGGTTAAATATTTCATGGAACTCTGTCTCCATTCTCTTGTACATCTTCATGAATTACACTTTAATTAAACACAGGTACCTTTGTTATAGTGTGGGCCGGGTCGTGTAGTCAGTATAGGGACTGGCTCCTGTACAATGGGTACTGGGTTTTTCCCAGGGGTAAAGAGCAGCCAGGATGTGACACTGACCCCTCACCCCTTCTAGTGCCATGATCAAGAAAGAGTAGGGCTATACCTCTACTCCCTGTGTGGGCCATACGGTCTGTACAGAGCCTCAGTGCCTGTACAAGGGTGCACTTTACCTTTTTACTTTACCTTGTTGTATGTTCAAAAATTTGTGTTTGAATTATAGGTGCTTAACCAGAAGGAAATGAAAAGGCTCGAAAGGCGTGAAGATGAATGGAGGCGGAAGCTACAAAAATTGGAAGAGGAATGGACCAAAAAATGGGAAAGTAAAGAAGAGGAATGGAAGAAACAAATGGAAGAAAAGCAAAAAGAGTGGAGGAGATCTTTAGAACTTCTTGAAAAAGAAAAAAATGTACTGGAGGAAGAGAAACGAGAAGTTGTGCAGCAAAAACTAAATCTTGAAGAGGCCTTAAAAGTAGCTGATGGTGTGTTGTGTTGTTTTCTTCAGTTTCCTCTTGCATGTCTGAATGTGACAAGTAGTGTGGGGAGGCTGTGCTATACCATATGCACATGAAGTACAAAGCATTCAATAAAACTGATTTCAGAATATTTATTCCTTGTTCATGTTATGCAAAGAATTACTGAGGTAGAATTCTTAGCCTAAAGCTTGTCAAAACTGGGTTATAGAATGTGAATAACAGTAGATGGTTTAGTACTGTAAGCTGACATGTGAATTTACAAATTATTATAAATCAGACCATAATTTAACTAATTAAACCAAATGAAGTAAATCTTTTGTATATGTTAGAATGCATCTAAACTCAGAAACCATTTAGAATTGATTGAACCATGCTTAGGAGGTAAAAATTTTCTTCTCAAAAGACATTCTGGTTGTGTGTTTATTTTCTTGCGTTGCAGTATCACAGAGGAATTATATCTGTAGCACATACATACTGTTCTCATTAACAGTACCAATTTTTCTTGTAGTGTTTCTGCCGTTAAGATCTTGCCCGATGTTCTGTTGTTATCTGTATTTAGTGACTTGCCAGAGACTGTATTAGTGTTCCTTTCTTTTATAGAACACAAGAAAAAAGTTTTACAATATCAGGAAGATATTGAGCAACTGGAAGGATTTCAGACTCAAGAAATGTCAAAGATTAAACATTTGGTAGGTAAGCTTTTTGAATTCTATTTCCCTGTAGTAAATTTGATCCCCACCTTGGCACTCCAGTTTGTTCTTATCCTCCTTTGTCATTTTATTGCAGTTACTTGTTCTTTGGATAAATTTGGTGCCTTAAAAGATTCTACAACTTGCATTTAGTTCTCTGTTTTGTTTCTTTGCACTATTTGGTACTTGTAATTACTACAGTGCCATTTAAAATTCTACATTTTGTACTTAACCTCATTTTCATTTTGTTGTTAGTTACTGGTAAAGGAGCAGGAAGTAGCAGAGAAAGCAGATGCCCTGAAAGAGGCCTCTGGACAAATCGAGAGTTTGAAAGTGGAAGTTACTCGACTTAGGCACTTCGAAGAAGAACTTGCCAACCTACAGGTAGCCTCAAAGAATCAAGTTTTGCTTTTTATTACTAGTTGAGTTTTTCTTTGGAATTAATAAAATAGTACAATGCAGTTTTCAAGTGTTGTTGTAAATGTTTTTGAGTAAATTCTAGAATATAACTCTGTAACATCACCATTCTTCCTGACCAGACATCTCTCAATGTTTGGCAGCATTTCATGTTTCCGTAATGTAAAGAACTTTAAGAATTCTGAAGAAGAGTTTGTAGACTATTAACATTTTATTTGTAAGCTAGAGGATATTAATTGAACAACTACAACGTCGATACAAGTACAAGACATTTGTAATTTTGTTACTGTAACAGTTTGAATGTCCTGAGTGCTGCTTTTATATCATGGATTCTTTCCATGCATTACTTATACATAGTACACCAGTTCGGATTGTCTAAGTGCATAGTGTCCAAATTTCATGACCTGAAGTATGCAGTAATGAAATTTTGCCTTACAGTGTAAATTAGAAGCATATCATATCTTATTGTGGTCAAAAAAGTTTGTGAGGTTTTACTTTATAATTTAGTATATGTTTAAAGTTTTCCTTAATTATATGTAAATGATGCAGTCAACACAACGTTTTTACCACAAAAACAATATTTTTTTTTTTATAAAAAGGGAACATGTTTTGACCCAAGGGGGCCATCATCAGGATTGTGAAATGTATAAACAGAGGCTAGCTGTGTAATTACAATTATTGTACTATGGATAGCAATGCCTTCCTAGCAATTTTGTTACAGTTATTAGTAATTTAGGAAACACAACAGAATTCTGTATTCAAGGCTAATGAAGTCCTGTGTAGATGACTGTACCATTGTAAGAATCCTCTTACACTGAGATGTATAATATTCTATTAAATATTCGTATCTAAAGATAAACCCAGAATTTGGACTGTAATATTCAGTCTTAACTACATTTGATTCTAATCTAATGAACTGCATGGAAAAGAATCTTTCTTGAAAGACTAATAACTGCTCAGTTGATAAATTTCACACCTTGTGTAGAACCAAAGGGCTCTTTCCCATGTTCACTAAAGCTTGTTTCAGGTGTCACTTCCAAACCAAACAAATTCAGTTAAACATTAATTTCCCTTAGCCATAACATTTTTCCTCTCACAACTTGTTCTTGTGTCTTGAACACTGGGGTGGCACATTTCTTGTAAGTAACGGTACTACCGGACAACACAATGCTACATTCCAGAAGACTGAAATCGTAATGTTAAATCTGATGGAAGTTTGGTATTTTTCTTAATTGCTGCAGAACTTCCTTCAGTAAACGGAGTAAAGCATCAAACCTATTAATAATGCTGCTGTTTTCCTGTGCTTGTGACATCTGGAGGATGCGAGAATGGCGGTGTTACAGAGTTTTATTCTTCAATTTTATAGTCAGAGGACTGTGCATCGTGATATATTCTTATGATAAAAGCCAACAAGCTGCAATATTTCTCAAATTCATTTATGATAAAGAACTCAGATCTACTGTCCATCATAAGGAGTCTCAACACTGTGTATGCAGCAATAGGGTATTTGTCATGCTAGTTATGTTGACTGCTAGCGAGGTCAGGTCCATCCCAACCTCACTAACAGACAGTTGACATAACTTGCAGTGCCAACTATATATATATAATATATATATATATATATATACTTCTATATATATATATATATTGTTATGGTGATCGATATCTCGTTATCAAGCCATATTGTTGCATTGCATATTGTATAGTTATTCTACACTAAGTATTGTACAACCTGATGATGGCCATTACAGAAGGCCGAAACATGTAGTTGCTAGCTTTAGCCATCAATGCTACAAATATATCTATAGTTGTGTTTTGACTACCTTATGTACCATATTGTATTTTGAGAAATAATGTTTCTCGTTGGCTTTTATTGTAAGAATTTTATTATTCAGTTACGGTGTTTTGTTGTGTTTGGTGGGTAATTCAGCTTTATGCCTCCTCTTGTCTGATAGTCATATAGTCATATTGTGATATAGTTATGGTGCTTACTACTACTTTCACTGCCACTTTTAGTAGTACTGTCACTATATATGTTACTTTACTTTTGTGAAGAATGTATTACACGGGATTTGAGGTTCTGAACAATTAGGCTGCGGACTGGACAGTCCAGGGTTCGTATCCCGGTAGGGGCAAGAGGTTTTCCTCTTCTCCAGAACATCCAGACTGGATCTGGAGCCCACCCAGTCTCCTGTTTAATGGGAACTGGGTTTTTCTCCTGGGGGGTAAAGCTGCCAGGGTGTGCAGTTAATCACTCACCTCCTTGTAATACTGAGGTTAAGAATGAGTGAAGCTGTATCTCTACTCGTCCTGTGTGCCGTCATGGTGTGAACAGGGAAAACTGTACCTCTTTTTTGAGGTTCTCACACTGACATTGCTGAGGATTGAGGTCTTCTGGGATGTGACACTGTGTTGTTGGGTAAGTGATCCATTATGTTTTGAATGATTCTGTTGTCGTGTAAGGGGACCAAGGTGACTTACTGCTGCAGACGAAGACAACATGATTTTTCAAAACACTGGGCACCACTCATCCATCGACACAGTATAACATCCCAGAAGATTGCAGTCCTCATGAACTTACTACTTCAACACAGATTCTATGTTAATTTTTTGGATAACATTTCAATATTTTTGCACCATCACAATATCAGTAATAATTATAAATGTTATTTTTGGTGGAAAACTGTGAGGGCAACAGTTATTTTGACTTAACAAACAATATTCCACATGTAGTGTGTAGATATGTTTGTGTTCAGCTCTTTATCAGAACTTGTATGCCTAGCTCTTGTGAGTCAGTAATTATCACCATCAAATCAAACACCAAAGACAATTTTTGAATAGCTGCATTGCTGTTGTACAGTTTACAAAAAGATAAGAATATGCCTGAACAAAACTTGCACATTTTTTGGAATATCTTGAGAAGTGGTGCTCTGTCACTCCTGCCTTACCAGTTTGCACTCCTGCATGTTTTTAATGTAATGGTGGTGGGATGGTATTTTTATTATTGTTTTTGTTGTTTTTCTTTGTTATTAGAAAGAATGAAAATGGTTTAGTCTATTTATTTGATATTAAAATCATTTTAATTATTTTTAACATGGATATGTACCTCATGCTGATGTGAACTTGTGACAAAATATGTAGGATTTATTTGAATGCAAGTAATTTACATGGTTGCCTTGGATGCTTTAATTATTTATAAACTATCAGTCAGTAATACAAATCCATAACACCACGTTACTGCACAACATTTCTCAGATCACAGAGCAACTATATGATGGACTTATTTTGCAAAATATTTTGTGATGGGGAGACTTCTGCACTTTGTTGTATGTGGCTCTTGTTAGCCTATTTTATGCCCACAAGCTTCTGAACCAACAGCCCATTGCCATTAATATCTGGTGAAGAATGAAACATGAAGCCTTCGTATTTATCCAATGAGTTAAAATTATTAAATATATTAATAAGTGTCTGTTAATGACCCCATGCAAAAATGTATGCTTATATTCTGGAATTGTATAAATTTCAGACTCGTTTTCCTAATTTTGAACTGGGAGACAGATCAGACAAAATTTCATCTTATGAGGTTGCAGATTTGTATATATTTGGTTGTAATGTCAGTATTGAAAAGAGTTGTGTCAGCATAGTCAGTATCATGAAAAGGCTATGGGCCGCGTGATCTGGTGCCTGAATCGTGGCAAGGATGAGAGCTGTGCCTTTTCTATGAAACATCCAGACTAGCTCTGGAGTCCACCCTGCCTGATATTCAATGGGTAGTGGGAACTGTTTTTCTGGGCTAAAGGGGATGGGGTGTGAATATGACCACTCAACCCCGTCTAATGCCGAGGTTAAGAATGAGTGGAGTTATACCACAATTCCACTATATGCCTGCATGGTGTGTGCAAGGAAAACTTCACATGTCATGATTAATACAGTGAGGAACTTTTTCACAGTGCTCTGAAGTGCGGTAGTGAAATAATAACAATGGAAATATTCACACGTGATAACACTTTGTGTGCTGTGGGAACATGATAATGCTAGTGAATAGATTAGTAAAACACATGAATGATTGTTGGATAAGAAACTGGGGCTAGGTCATTGACCACAAGTTGAGTAAGTGGCATTCCCATTTAGTTCAGTGCATATCAACTGGCAAACCAGGTGTTATCAACATCCTGGTCTACTTGCTAGAAGTGTACATAACAAATACAGTAAATTTTAAGCTCATGGTTCCGTGCATCGTAATTCAGTGTTGACAAAAATTCAGCCAGATGCAACAGTATGCAGATATTTATTTACTGCAAAGTCACTCTACATGTTTCGGGTGTCACAGCACCCATCATCAGGAGTACTAAAAACTGTAACCGCAGCCTCCGGTTCAGGTCTTAATACTGGTACAGCTACTTCCCTCAAACGTGGCCGGATTTTATGTCCACAAGCTTCTGAACCAACAGCCCATTGCCATTAATATATGGTGAAGAATGAAACATGAAGCCTTCATATTTATCCAATGAATTAAATTTATTAAATACATTAATAAGTGTCTGTTAATGACCCCATGCAAAAATGATGCTTATATTCTGATCAGGCCTGACCAGGCCATGTTGGAGGGAAGTAGCTGTACCAGTATTATGACCTGTACCGGAGGCTGCGGTAACAGTTTTTAGTACTCCTGATGATGGGTGCTGTGACACCCGAAACATGTAGAGTGACTTTGCAGTAAATAAATATCTGCATGCTGTTGCATCTGGTTGGATTTTTATTAACATTAAATGCAGTAAAATTTTTCAACCAGCATAACTATAAACTTTATTAAAATCTAAGTACCATGCTATGTATTTTCGTCATAAATACATAAAAGCATACAAACATTGTACTTCCGACTTCATGTTGAGATCCCACGTTTTTAGGTGTGTTCGCAAAAATCGCAAAATGCAATTATTAGCTTTGCCATGTCCATCTGTCTGTCTGTCTGCATTGAACAGCTCACCTCCCAGTGGATGGATTTTCATGAAATTTGATAGTTGAGGATTTTTTGGAAATCTGTTGAGAAAATGAATTTTGTTTAAAATCTTACAAGAATTATAGGCACTTCACATGAAACCTATCTACATTTGTGATAATGTCTTGCTGAATTCCTCATAAAATGAGAAATGTTTTGGACAAAAGCTGTAGAGGAAATCAAAAGACACATTTTGTGTTCATTTATTTTTTAACAAAAATTCTACATTTATGAGATAATGTGAAAAAATATGGTAGGGCCAGAAAGGCTGCAGGTGGCGTATCATGGTGCTGTAAGGATGCATTGTACATCCTGGATAACTAAGACAAGAATACAGACTTACACTCATGATGTTAAGCACTTGCTGCTTTTCCATGGCAACAGTGGTTACATGAAAGTGTCTCATTGTTATATTATATGTGCCGCGTCTTACTACATATGATGTATGTTAAAGGTTGGTTTAAAATGTAAGTTTCAAACAAGTTACTTATTTAATCGTGAGGTTGAATATGAACTGTAATTCTTATTTATTCTAACACAAACCATGCAGACTTGTATTTATATCAGGGAGCTGTTCCGGGTATTCCGTGTCTGTACCAGATCTATTTACTGCATTTTGGAAGACCTGAATCTTCAGCAGCAGTGCTGTGAAAAAACTCAAAGCCTCCCTACGGGGACTGTTCTTAACAGCCTCTTCCCATTCATCGTGAATAATACTTTTACAGTTTTTGTTTGAACAAATATCAGGTATGATTTTTGAAGTTCTCACTTAGTGGCTCTGAAGGGTGTGGTGTGCTGGGATATGACACTGTAGTCTAGTATAAAATCACCAGTATTCTGCAGGAACCTGCTGCCTCCATTTTCGAGGTAAAAAGAGAGTCTTTTACCTTGAAAATGGAGGAAGTTGATGTCTCTGAAACAGCAAATTTGTACCAGGCTGTATGGCATCATGTACCAGCAGATAAATCTGTTCTATTAACCGTTTCAGCATATAATACAAATGCTTTATGACAGAGACACAATTTAAGGCTTGAAGGATTGTGGATTATATTGTTGCCTTCACATAAATATATGCTGATTTGTGGATCTTATAGCAAATTATCACTGATTTTCTATATACTTGCTAATTAAAGTCTCTGATACAATTAGCAACCACAATAACTGAAAGGATTCTATATAGTAGATCAACCCCCTACCCCAATTGCCTGCTAATGTGTTATGACAGTTATCTGTGAAACTCTAGTTAGAGCATCCAAGATTATTTTAATTCACAAGAGCTTGTGACAGGTATCTGCAAACCATTCAGTGTTTGGACTTTGTCTGTAAGCCAGTGTTTAGCAACTGAATACCACTAAATGTGCTTTGTCGTCATCGGATCCTTGTAGTCTAAGATAATTTTCTCAACCTTGAGTTATGTTTGTTATACTGCATTCTGTAATCCAGTAGCATGGATGTTTTCCAAATAACCTTAATTCAAAATAGTCGTGTGTAAGAACACAGTGGATCATTAACAGTGGCATTACTCAACCAAACAATTAAACAACTTTAAGATATGTTTGTAATTATGAGCATAAAGTAAAATGTGAACTTTATTTATATGTGCATTGTCAGAATGGACTTAGCAATTTTGTATACAGTTGAAGAATAAAAGACCAACTTGATGTCACCTGCTATTTTATTTCACTTCTTATGTGCTCAACATGTTTCGGACATTAATATATCCATCATCAGGAGCTTGCAACTATTCTGTTGAATTACAACATTGGTCGTATTGTTCTTGGTTCGATGTGTGTTGGGAGTTTCGGTGTGGTTGGGTTGGAGTGGTATCCATGTTGCAGGCTGAAGCACAGCTTTGTGCTTCAGCCTGCAACCAGTGTGGTAATTCAACAGAATATTCACAAGCTCCTGATGATGGATATATTAATGTCCGAAACATGTTGAGCACATAAGAAGTGAAATAAAATAGCGAGTGACATCAAGTTGGTCTTTTATTCTTCAACTATCACAATGATGCACGGTCCAATAAAC
>Ga0131853_10005492_pt1 | contig 22875 bp, 8 predicted proteins | sample TergutLab28metaG_FD_92764 | JGI IMG/M metagenome (GOLD analysis project Ga0131853, IMG submission 92764) | Labiotermes labralis P1 segment gut microbial communities from Petit-Saut dam, French Guiana - Lab288 P1 (version 2) (version 2) | ecosystem: Host-associated > Arthropoda: Insects >...
AAACATCTCCCTCTTGTATGTTGTTTCATGGGGGGGGGGGGGGGCCCCATCCCGCTTTTACAAATTTTTGCAAACAAGAGGACAAAAAAACAACCCCATTTTGGTTTACCACCTTAACTCTTCTTTTTTTATGTAGGGTGGGGGGGGCGGGGTAAACTGCATGGCCTTTACCAATATTGGACAACACTGCAGCAAGAAACATGCCCTGATTTGGATTCACACCCATCACTCCAGTTTTCAGTCCTTACTAGATTTCAGTATTTGTAATGTAAACTTTTCACAGCCCTATGGTTACTATAGGTACCATCTGCTCTAACAATTGTATTTTGTCCACACAGCATGTTTATGAGTTTTATTTCACTCAGTCAACAAACAAACAGTTTCCCTGAACACCATTAACCAGTTTGTTTGTGTAATGCACGTATATTGTTTTCTTTGAAGTAGGAATTTAAATTTTTAAATATTTAGATAAACATCAGGCCTCAAAGGGTGAATTATTCATCAAATTTTATGTAGGAAACTTATGGCACTACATGAAACGTCAAAAGTTGGGCTGGAGTCTTCTGACTTCGTTCACACCCAAATGAAGCCTGATATAGGCTAACTTTGACAATTTTCAGCCTGTAATGGTCTTATGCAAGAGTTTCTGTAATCTACCAGTTTGGTGTAACTGTGAAATGTTCCACGTTATGTTTTCTTACCAGTGCTTCTCTGAGGGCAGAAAATTTTATGATTGTACAGTATAATCAGTGGATCTAGAACCCAGAAAAACACGCTAACTTGAGACTGCTGTTCCATCTCTGCTTTTGGGAAAAATCTCTAACCTTCCTGTTATACCACTAAATGAGTGACTAATTGTGTAGCATTTAGTACTGCCATCCAGTGGAGTGGGATCTGGCAGCGTATCTAACTGTAGCAGTACAATCCGGCAACTCATCTTACTCTGCCAGTACTGTCTCTTCCTTGGTGTAGTAGGAAGGAGAAAGATTCCCCAAGCTCCTAAGATAGATATAGCACCCTGACCACTACCATGGACTTTATATTTGTTCATCTTATTGTAATAGAAAATTACTTTCAGCATGGTGATCTCGATCAAATTAATGGAACAGTCTGCCTTCTATCCTAATGATCCCACTAACAGAGTGAAGTAATTTTTCACCCAATAGACTGCGTACCACTGGATCTGTGCTTATATTCTGATATGCATGTATTCACAACTTTGATAATTACAAAGCTGCTGGTGTTGTAAGGTTGCAGCCATTACATACAGTGTTGGTGTCCCAGTCACAATGCTATATAATGACCAGAGTATTGTAGTGTTACTCTATCTTTTGTGCATGTGATCTTTATTATACTTAGGAAAAACAAAATCGTTGAATGGAGAGGATCAACGTATTGCAGTCAAGTTTATATTAAATTTATAATTTACAACTCACAGATATTGTGTGAAGGTTCCACATATTCCTGCATAGACTGCTGTGTTCCCTTTTGTCATCCACTTTGCTTACGGTACTGTTGTTGACAATTTACGGCTGATATGCACAAGAAGCGGGTGTCACTTAGGTTACATACTGAAGTTGAAGCTGACTACTTGGCACTGAGATTACAAATGGAAGGAGATTTCTGTTTATGGTCTTAACATGTTTTCTTGGTGTAAAGCTTTGGTACAAAAACACGCACATATAACTAAACTGTAAATGTTACAATACCAAATGAATGCCAAATTGACTAACAGAATAATGATTTTCCAGAATTTGAACCTGGGGCCTTCATAATGTAAACGAGCACTGACCACTTTACATACAATGTCCTGTAATGGTGCAGATTCAAGTATTTTGGTATGTTATGTTGACAGGTAAATAGTTATTGATGTTTCAAAGGAACACAGTTGCTTTGTCACCAGGGTCAAGGGGTCCAAGAGGAGTGGCAGTAGACTCCTTTGAAGTGTTGGTTAACTATTTACAAATATACACAGCACATCATAAAAGGCTTGACCTTCCAACACTACTGTGAAAATCTCAAATCTTGCATCCTGCGATGGTATTCATAATGCAGCAGGGTGATGTCTTGTTACAAGACACTCTTAATTTGTTGATGCATTTTAACATTACAATTTATTCTCAGCTGGAACAGTTCGTTCATCATTATGATTGGTTACAATCTGTGCAGCAGGAATTCAATTCCTGCCAGGGGTAGGAATTTCTTTTTCACCATGTCCAAACTGGCTCTGGGCATAAACAAGCCTCCTCTATAATGGTAAATCAGCTGAAGTATGCCTTCATCTGTTGTTGAAGTTCTGGAATGTATATGACATTCCTGCTGTGTCCTATTAGAATTTATTGTCTATTAATATGAGTATCCAAAGTAAGTGAGACAAAAATTAGACTGTGGCTTCAACAAGGAAACATATTTATTTCAAGTATGTAAGAAATGATTACAACCTTTAACATTTTCTATAACAGCAACATTAAAACAATAGCTTTTCAAGCAAAAAAAAACCACACACACACACACACACCCACCCACCCACACACACATGAAAGAAAAGCAACTTAATGTTCCAATTACATTCATATTCTAAGGCAGGAACACTCCAGGTTTTTCAGTAATGTGCTACATAATCAGAAATGTGTGCATGTGTGTGTGCTGTGCATGAATTTCTTACTGATAACAGCTGTGGAGCACAGCCTGTTCGTCATTCGAAAATATAGATTCAGAAGATATAAAAAATCAATCCCAAAAACAGTCAAGCCAATCAGAATACTGGCTTTATTATACTGACCTTTCCCTGCAGGCCAAGTAGTTCAATTGTGCTAATTAGGTAAACACATGTTTTGCTAAAAGCCTGAAGGAGGTTGCACCTTGGGGTCAGTTGGGCCACGTTTGATGCCTTTGACCTAGGGTACCAGATATTGTATTTTAAAAGCAAGAAGGAAGACAACTTCTTGGAATTCCAGAGAATAAATGTCACAATGTAAAGAATCTTCACAAAAAAATCTGCAAAGACCACTGAAATTTCATAGGATAGTGTAAAGATGTACTATTGCATGTTGCAGGTACCTCTGGTATAATATATCACAAAATACGTTACATGTACATATATATGTATAAAATTACAGAGAATTCTTCCATTAATGACTATAGTAAAAGGCACAAGGGCAACATTATTTGTTAGTCCTCCGAGTATTTAATAATACAGTATCAACTGTATACATCCATGTTTGTTCATAGTGTTAACAAATTTGACAGGCATTCAGGACATGTCAAGTTTGTGGTGATTACACTGAGCAGAAAGGCTGTGACAAGGCACAACAGCCAAACGGCTGCACAATATACGTTTGACTGCTAGCAAGAGCTGAACCTGCAAGCGCTCTGAGAGCCTTTGTTTGTACAGGGCGCTAAAATGACTCTGCACTAGATTGTATGAACACACAATGATTTACAGTTCATGTTTAGAACAGATGTGCTGTGTGAGATTGGAGGTTCTCACAGCAGTGCCGCTGAAAATTGCAGTTTTCTGGGGCGTGATGCTGTGTCACTGGGGGAATATTTACTGAGCTGTCAGTGGATTGTAATGCCTTCATCGTCAGCATCAAGTGATACAAATGCACTGTCTCATGCTGGTGATAAGACAGAAGTGCCGGTTGGAGTTTGTGTCTGTTTTTCACTTGCGGTCTGTGGTGCACCTACATGGCCTGCTTCATGCTGCCATATATTTAAATAATGGTGCTGGAAGTGCTGCACTGCACACTGCGATCTCAAGAAACTTGGTTGACAGTGAAAGAGTTGCACTTTTTTATGCTCTTCTTCTACATAATATTGTATCATCTTGAGTTAGCATTGCCACACTACTGTACCAGCACATTCCAAGATTCACATTCAGTACTAATCTGCACACTTTAAAAACATAATGATGAATCATCACTCTTAGAATCATCATAAAGACATTTTCATTTTAAAATGCCATGGGTATGAAGTTTTCTTTAAGGATATTATTTATAATCTGTGTGCTCCATGTAACTGATCTTAAAACTCTGATCCTTATAAATTCATTTTCAGGTAGCTTAAATTTTCAATGACATTACGTTATCGTTTTTTTTTTGTGATGATAACTGTTTATGTTTTCTATAACAAAATACGCAATAATCACCATCAGCAGCAGCAGCTGCTCCATTGTGTTCCCTCATCTGTTCTTCATTTTCAGGACATTTTGGAGTGAATGACTGGTCTGTCTGCGTCTTTGCTGTTGGGCTTTTACATGAATGTTATTGTCAGATTTATCATCACTAGGAGAGAGCTTCGTCACATTTCCAGCGACCTGCTGTCTGTAAGAATCAGTGAGCAGGTCTTCAATTCCTGTAGATGTTTCATCACTGCTAGAGACATAGACATTTTCATAGCTCACTGGTTTAACTGAACATTGGCGAGGTTTTTGAATGACATTACTTTTAGTCAACAACATCTGTGAGTGACTGCTTGGAACACTTGCATATGTATCACTTCTGTTTGACTTTACAGAAGTGGAATTCCTGTTTCCACAAGATTTATCTCTTTTTTCCTTTTCATTAAACCATGAATGTTTAGAGGTTTTATAAAAGATACTGTCATCACTGTCATCGTCACCACCACCATGATGATGATGTTGCATTGTCTCTTCTTCACTTCCAGGATGTTTTGATGTAAATGACTGGTCCCTCTGCTTTTTTGTTCTCGTACTGTTCATTTTACAAATGTCACTGTCAGATTTATTATGACTTCCAGTTTCCTCCTTTACATTTCCAGAGAACTGTTTCCTATAAGACTGAATTCCTTTAGGCATTTCTTCACAGCTAACTACACTATCTACTGTATTTACAGCCTCACAGACCACAGGCTCAACTGAACATTCTACATATTCCCTAGAGACTTTATTTCTACTTGACACGTTATGTGATGAATTGCTATTATAACTTTTACCTGACTTCTCACAAGTAATATTTTCAGTGTGATAAATATTACTTAGTCTTCCTTCCTTCTTTTTTTCATTAAACAACAAATGTTTGGCAGGTGTATAAACAACATCATATGCTACGTCTTTTTCATTTTCAAGAAACTCTGCTCCAGTTGAAAGACAGTCTCTTGTTTCTGTGCTTCTTTTCTTCATTAACTTAGGTTCTGTCTTCATTGAACAAAGCCTATCAACAGATTCATCTCTTCTAGGAAACTGCTTCATCACAGCTCCAGAGATTTTTCGTCTGTAAGAATGAGTAATCAGGTCTTCAATTCCTGTAGATGTTTCATCACTGCTAGAGACATTATCCACTGTACTTTCATTTTCAAAGCTCACTGGTTTGACTGAATGTTGGCGAGGTTCTTGAGTCACATTACTTCTAGTCAACAACATCTGTGAGTGACTGCTTGGTACACTTGCATGTGTGTTACTTCTGCTTGCCTTTAGAGAAGTGGATTTCCTGTTTCCATAGGTACTATCTGTTATTTCCTTTTCACTAAACCATGAACGTTTAGGGGTTTTACAGATGATACTGTCATCATCATTGTTGTCATTATCATCACTTATTTCATGGTGTTTTGATGTTCCTGTCCTTTTTTTTCTATTAAAAATATTTCCTTTTTTTGAATCATTACCACCATCACTAAATAAAACCTTCTTATCTGTTACATCTTTATTTGTGGTGTCCTCTGAATCAATTAAATGGTATGATGTTGCTGTTCCCCTGTTTCTTCTATTTAACACATTTCTCTTGTTTATGTCTCTCATATTGTCTGTTATGTCATCTTCAGTTTCACTGTCCTTGGATCTGACTGAATTTTTATGTAGTTTCACCCCTCTTTTGCTTCTGGTCAGATGATTTTCACTGTCTGGCCATTCTCCATCATCTGTCATTTGATTTTCATTTTTTCCATGATCTGATGCAATTAAGTGACTAGTGTCAGGTGTTCTGTTACATTCAGTTTCAACCTGCTTTGCTTCATCTGAAGTCCTTAATGATTTTGACCATTGTTTCCTGCTAGTTATGACATTTGTCCTGTTTGGCATTGTACCAAAATCAGTTATGCAATCTTTGTTGTCATCAACACCTGTATTTTTACCACAGTCTACTACGACAACTTCATTTTTTTCATGGCCTGAACCAAATAAGTAATTGGATGATTTTCTTCCACATTTATACATAGGCGTGGTATACTTCTTTTCCAAACTGTCACCATCATCAAAACTGTCACCAAATATACGAGAAGACCTGCCATCAGCTCTTACATCTTCATTTTCACTATGCCCTGAACTAATATGATTTGAAATTGCAGTTGAACTTTGGTCCCTAGATAACACATTTGGCCTCTTTCGATTTCCTCCATCATATTTGGCACAATGCACGCCACGAAAATTGCGTAATATTTCTGTTTTTATTTCCTTCTGAGTTATGGCATTACCCTTGGTTGAGTTCCCAGTGTCACCTGTTTCGTAATCTTCACTTTCAAGATACCCTGATCTAGCTGAATTGTTTAAAGACTTTGTTCTTGTTGTCCTTGTCATTAGCGAGCCTTCCTTTGTCTTGCTTGCACCATCGTGTAGTGTGTGTGTTGCACCATGACTGCTGGTATTCCTGAACACTGTCTGCATACTCCTGTGGTGCTCATATGTGACTGAAGGTCCTGATACCGTGTTATCACGTACATTTCTAAGAGACTTGCTTTGTGAATTTAAACAAACTGTTTCATTTATTCTTTTACCTTCCTTTTCATAATGCAATGATGACAACTTTGAATGTCTATAATAAAATATATCATCATCATCATCATCTATTATTTCTTCTGTATGTTCATCATCTGATTTAACTGAAGGATGTGACACACCTTTTCTTCCTTTTCTATTAATCTCAAAACCATGGCCTTCAGCATCGAAGTTACAATGACTATGTGTTACCTTATTTCTTCCACATTGCTGTGGTGTACCTACATGTTCTGGGGATTCTTTACTGCTTTTATTCCTACTAGATATACACTGTGATCGAAAAATGCATATTTTATCACAACTATCATTTATTATGTCCTGTTTTTTAGAGTGTGATGGTATGCACTTTGAGGTAACCTTAGTTCTATCCTCACTTTCTCCATCACACGTTTTATCCTCATGTCCTAAACATTCAGAGGATTTATCATTTCCAGTTTGGCTTGGTGTCTCAGTGTAACTGACACCATCCTTGACGACATCTAATCTCCATTCACACCTCCTGTTTTCTGTCTTGCGTTGGTATACTCTTCTCTCAGAACAGTAATTGTAGTTAGAGCACACTCCTCCTGAGGGACAAAAGACACACATAATGTACATCCCTCACTAACAAATTATGCACCATAATTATTTTACTTCAAGGAGTCTGGCCAAGAACACAATGCTAAAAGTGAGAAGAACAAACAATTGTTTGGAAAATGAAAAGGACATGAATTCATGCAAAAATTGTAACTGTCAATACAGTCTACTCGACTGAACTTGTTATTCAAGGCTGATTAACAGCATCCAGTAATTCAAATCAAAATATACAAAGTAACTGACCCTGTTTTTTATTTATGGCATTACTTCCAATACAGAATTAATGTGTAATGCAATTCAGATATCACAGACAGCCTACATGTGTGTTTACAGGAGTCAATATTTTTTAGTCCAGTGAGGACCATCATTTTCTTACCTGTGTCATGATTCACCAGTGGACCTGCATCTTCATCCCTGACATTTTCATACATATAATTCAACTTCTTTCTAATTTTTGACAGATCATTTATATATCTGCAGGATAAAAGTGGATAAATTATGACAGTAGAAGCATCTTCCATGCTTTGTTCAACATAGTCCTCATATCTGGTAGGAGAGCTAACATATGCTGAAGGAGAATTCTTTTTTTCTTTACTTTGTACAGAACTTTCTTGAGATATTGAATTCTGAACATTTTCCTTTCTTGGAATTACATTCTCTTCACAAATATGTTCTATTGTAGATGCTGGGTTTACATTGTGACACTTTTTTCTGTTGCACGGGTACCTCTCTTCATTATTAATTATATGTCCAGCTGCCGCACACTGTTTCTTTCTACCATTTCTTGCACCTTTTAGAGATTCTAAGCTTTCTCCATCTTCACCTGAAACTTTATCTTTCAATGACAAGGAACTACACTCAACATCTTTCAGTATTTCCTCTGTTGCAGATGGTGAGTCCTGTTCATCCATAGTCAGGATTCTTTTCTTTCTTACAGTTGGGTCACCACTGTAATCTCTCAGATCCACTTCTATCCTGGATATCAGAGCATGTTCCTTCTTTATTGATGGGACTGTATAAAAACTCCCCACTCTTGTTTCTGTCTCAGACACAGTGGTGTAACTGTCACGTGACACAACCCCTGCCTTTGCTGCAGTTGGGCTGTTACTGTACCTGTGTGCATTTTGTCTTGTTTGAGACACTTTGCAGTCTGCATCACTAAACAGCAACATTTTCTGTCTCCTACCACAACATCCCATTCCACTTTCCATTCCAGATGTTGGTGCTGCTGTCTTACTCACAACAATCTCTCTCCCCAATGTCACATCTGTATCACAGCTGTCAATATCTTTTTCCAATCTGTAGCCTGATTCTGGCTTTTCCTTCAGTAAAGAATGGTTTGGAGCAGAATTTTTAATACCATCTTCTGTATCAAGCAAATCAAACCATAGTTTTCGTTTTATTGGTCCTGTCATGCCATTGTGGGTTAGTTTTCCTTTGCCACAAGAGGGGACTTCTTTTATAAGAGGCAAATTAATTTTTTTATAAATACTTCCATTATTGGTTTCTAAAACCTCTGAGCCATTAGAAGAAAAGGTTCTCTTTCCTGATATGAGATTAGTTGTACAATCTGCTCCTGCATGAGGTGTTAGTGTCAGATCAAGAGCTCTAGGTGCAGTGTTTATTGCAGGTGATCCCTTTCCACAGTTCTCCAATATGTGTTTGCTTGTATACTTTGTATCTTCAACTGAATGGTCTTCCTTCCTCACAGCTGAGCTGTCACTATAGGTCCTCAGTGCTGTTTCTATCCTTGGTACAGATATTTCTTTGCCAGTAGCATGTTCCCCATTTGTTGGTGTCCCTACCTGATCACAGGTTCTTAAACTTATTTCCTTGGGTGATGAGGCATCCTTACTGGCAGGCTCAAGAATATTCTTCCTTGAAAATGGGGTTTTGTTATAGCTCACAGAGTCAGTTACAGTCCTTGAACTTTTCTCATCTGTAAACAGCATTCCAGATTCTGAATCTATAACCTTAATACAGCTCTTCAGAGACTTGGTGACTGATCTCGTTTGCCTTGTAAGCACCACGTGACCAAGTCCATCATGTGCGTGATTGGGAGAATATCCAGGTGTACCATTCACATTACTAAGTTCTTGTAATCTACTGGTACTGCATAATTCACAATTATTATGATACTTATGAAAACAACTGGTTACATCACTTAAATCATCACATGATGCTAGTTCTCTTCTTGAAACAGATAAGCTCATTTCTTCTCGTTCAGTTGAAACAGGAATGACCTGATCAGTTATGCCATGTCCAGAAGTATTGACCCAATGCTGAACTAAATCCATTGATTTTCTGTACTTCTTTCTATCTTCCCATGAGTTACCTGCATCTAAAAGACACAAACATTGCAGCTGTCAATATTTTAACTTATTCAAAAAACAACATTTCACTGACTAAGAAGAAAACTGGCTTGTTACTTGAACCAAACATACACAGGATATATGGTGTGTACCTGTGTTCCTGCATAAAAACATATGTGGGGTACATGGTGTGTAATGGTGTTCCCATGTTAAACAGAAATCTCTCTGAAATGTTGGGGGAAGAGGGGATGACCAGTTCTTCAGGATTCAATTACAACCCATTTGTAATGCATTTATGCTGAAAGAACTACTTTAAATGTCTTCTGCACACTGATGCACAATGTAGCCAAACATTTTTGGTATATTTGTTTATTAGGTAAAACGACTGCTGGCCAACGCCATCAGTTATAAATTTTAACTACCAACATACATTCAAGAACTGTTGGTGATGGGTACGAGGGGTTACCTACAGAGATTTAAGCAAGAAAACAATTAGCAGCAGATGACAGAATTGGGTAACGGATGCTGGCAGTAGTGTATGAGAGCTGTGTGAATGAGGTGGTGGATAGTGTGATAACCTGAATCAACAGGTTACAAGTTCAGGAATGAAGTGACTGTTGGTTTTCCATTAGTTAGAATATAATTATTATTTGATTAACTGAACAAGCTCAGATTTTGCATCTCAAATACAAATAAATACATAAACTTAGTGAAGACTATGTGTGGATCCAATGAACCCCACCCGTATCCCAGAAGAAGACTGAGCACATCGGGACATGCAAGTTACAAAGGGCAATTGTGTGCAACAAAATGGGGTTCTTCTTCAGTAAATGGGATGATAGGAAATAAGAACTACCTGTCAGACATAACTAAACTGAGGATCCAACACTTTTTAAGGGTCTACAAGAATGTGGCTCACAGGTGGGCTGACATGTTATGGACTTGCTACAGCAGTGTATGTCTCACAGGAGGGCTGAACTGTTGTGAACTTGCTAACACACAGAATAAAAAAAGGCACACTAACCTGGCAATTCAGTGTGTATGCTTTGCATCACCTCTCCATCACAGCAGGATGAGGCAGTGTTCTTGACATAAATACCAAGTTCATGTACACATAAACTTTTTTGGTTCGTGTTGACCTGTTCCTGAGGATGAAATAACGATGGACTTGACAACAACAGCAAAAAAGTGGTGTTCCCTATATCACTAAGAACTGTACCATACAGATAAATCTGCAAACACGCACTCTACACTGCAACATTCTATGGATGTGCGCAGTCACTGTCATGATCCCATTACTTTCTATCTAACAAGGGGCATGCATGATCAAGTACCAACCAATTGTTTTTAAACTTCCCGGGGATAATGAACTCCTGCCAAAAGGCATAATAATGAAGCTGTTCAACACCATATTCAGAAATGGCAGAGAAAATTGACACTGAAATTTTGTATCTACCATGTTATTGCAAATTTGATTATCACCATTTCAGCCCTTGGTAGTCCAGTGGTTAAGGCATGTTATTTTCAGTATGAATGTTAGGGGTTTGAGTTTCATTGGTTACATTCTTCTTTTTTATTTTTTCATATTGTAAGTTTTTATTTTTTACTTTTTATTATTAATTTCCTTTTTTTATTTTTTTTATATTGTTTCAATGTTAACTTTCCCCTAGAAATATAGTTTTACAGACAATGTGAGAATAGTGTGCTAATTCATCTACTGTTTCTGACTATCAAATACCTATTTACAAACTGTATCAGCCTCTGCCATGGCTCCACCAGTTAATTATTGGCCTCTCACCATGGAGGCCAGGGTTCAATCCCAGCCCAGTTCATGTGGAATTTGTGAAGAACAAGGTGGCACTGGGCCAGGATATTTTTTCATGTACTTTTATTTTCCCCTGTCAGTATTATTTCACCAATGCTCCATACTCTTTCATCAAACACCAATAATACATATACTATAACAACTGTTTGTGTATCAATTCTGTCAGTAGTTAATATAAACTACATAGCATCCAATGGTAGGATCATTTAATGAATAGTGAATTGGATGGAATGTGGAAGGAAGCAGTCATTGCCTGATTTAAGATCCTGTACCAGCATATGCATATAAGAGTCTGACTTGAAATTTATGTAAAGTACAAATTATACTTGTATCACTGAGACCAAAATTAAAAATAACTCAACAGCTCCTCTGTAGACAACCAATGTTAAATATCACAAACACAGTGAATATTTCTAGAAGTAAATGTATGGCCATATGGACTAAGACTGTGACTTTTCCATTTCATACTATGCATGTCAGATGCAATAAAGTTACTAGTCTTTTCATTTAAAAATTTATACCTAACAAATTTAAGGTAAAAGTAAATAATACGGCTGTTTACTTTTGTTATCAAATAACTGGCATCCATAATTTATAATCAACAATCATCAAGTAAATGTTACCATTTAGAGACAACATCTAGAATCTGAACAGTATCCAAGCTCAGACTTGAATCATATATTTCTTGAATACGAGATCTGTCATAAGCTGTAAACTTTTCAGTCAGAAGATTAATTTCTCTAACTATACTCATGTTTAGCTACAAATCTAGCAGTACTGTGTTTAAAAACTCTTTGTGGTATGCCTAGTGCCAGACACACCTGAGTTTTTCACAAAGAAAAAACATTAAAATAGAGAACTTGATGCCCAGGGCAACTTGTACAAGGAAATGAAACTCAAGTATTTGGTATGGTAATGTCACTTACTTTATACAGAGTACATGCAACAGAGAAACACCCACTAATCATGTAAAGGGCAAGATCAATGAGAAAAATCTCAGCATTTTCATTAATTTTCTGAAACATAAAAGTTAAAAACTGACTCTTACCAGCATTTCATACTTCTTTTGCATCTTTTCCCACGACATCTTCCGCTTTAAGAGTAGTTCAGAGGGGAGTTCGAAAGGTATTTCTGAACAGTCTCTACCAGACAACCTGTAAATATGTCAACGAGTGAATCAATCGGTAACAATGACAAGAAACCCTTCATAAATTTTAAGGAGCGACGACAGCAAAATTTACATTAAAGACTCAAGTTATGAAGACTTACAAGGTTGAACATCCTGTGCAACAAGTTGCTACCACACTAAGAAATTACACGATGAATAAATTTTTATCATAAATAATTTATGGTCTGAGCAGAGGAAAAATTTAGTGATAGGTCCAAGCACAATATCAAATTTACGAAGATTTGCTCACAGAAAAGGTCTTTCTACTTTTGTAATTTTGTAAACATACCTTCCTGCTGTCGATAACACACTTGTATTCATAACACAGTCCATGACACCTATTCGGACTGATACAGTGTAGCGTTGTGGTTTACTTTACACTGCACACGTGTGTAAATACACAATTTTCAGTCCACACAACTTCAAACTTGCATGTTTATTTTGGCAATGTGACCAACCAACCTCGAGGACATTTTATCGTTCCGCATATTACCAACCTTGCCACTTACTGGGAGTACCGATTATACCTCGGATAAAAGCTCCATAATGCTGTAGAGCAACTCTGATCCATGCAACTCTGTGGTGGGTATTCCATCTCGGCTTCTGTGAACATCTCCTTAATTTAAAAATTTATTTATCTGTGTGGGCATGGGTGAGACAACAACAGCATATATAGAATTCTGCGACTTTGTAAACCTTGACAGTACTTTTAATATTGTCTGTATTTCGTGCTGTAAGACAAGTCACCTGCAACAACACAGTGGTTGAAATACAGCTCTGTCGTATAGGACTCGCTTATTGGGTGACGAGGTCCCAACGTTCACAGACAACGCAATCATCTCACATTGAAAGGTCTAAATGTCCAACACTTTTTTTGTTCAATTATGCAATGAGGCAGCACCACATCTCAGTTTTAGGGTGGACGTATCAAATACCGTTGAGGAAACTCCTTTAGAAGGTTTGGACAGTAATGGGGAAATAGAAATCGTCCTGGTGTATTGCATAATTGGTCTAGTTTCCGAAACGAAATAAGTACTTAGTAACAGACAATACACAACATAACAGGAAATGGATTTAACGTTCTTTTCTGTTCGGAATACTAGTGGGTTAAACCAATACGGACACAGAATAGCAACGATTAAGTATATTACATTTGCTGATACGAACGGTCAAATAATAATTGATGGTTAACTGTATTTGCGTGAGTGATTTGAGGTGCACAAGGCTATTACTGTGAGAATTACCTAAGGAACGGCATCACGTTCCTAAAAATACTATCTTCAACCTTATTAACGACTGATCTTCCCTTGAAGTCGACCCATACTAGATGATATGTGAAGTCGACCATGGCATTCTTAACCATTGATAAAAGATGGCAGCACAAGCAACGTTCGCACAAATTTTTGTAGCCAATAGAAATGTGCTGCACATTTGCAGCGTGCTCTTTCCTGGAGGTAGCTGACTATACCACGGATTACTATACTCGTCTGCATTTTCTGGAAGAGTACCAAGATGGCGGAAAGTGTGTTTGATTGTGCGGTGAATGTTTGGTGAAGTTTACGTAAATGTGCAGTTCTGAGATGGGTTGAATATGTGAAACTAACAAGAATACGGTGTTTATATATTGGTGTATATAGTTTTGCTTTTGTTACTGAACTGTTTTGATGTACAGCAAAATGGCGACTGATAAAATAAAGGTTGCTGTGCGGGTCCGGCCTTTCAACAGAAGAGGTAGGCTTTGGTGAAGTAATACTTCGATGACAGCTAATGTCTTGTTTTTGTATTCCCTATATCTTTCACACATAGGCATACAAATTTTGAAATGCTTGACAATGTAACCCCCATACCTATGATACTAGGGTACGTAACATGCCAAAAATATTTCCTTCACGGGCACCACGATGCATGGTGAAATTTGCACGTAAAGAATATTAATTTGTAGATGATTATAGATGTGGCAGGTAACATGCGTTTAGAAGGAGTATTATTTTACGTGCCGTGGGCTGCCAAGTATTTTGTCAGCAAAAATGTTATAGTACCGTGGTTCATTCGTAGTTTAGCGTATACCTAGTCTACAGTTTGTCGTCCACAAGGATCAGATAGCAAGTGTGTGGCCCAAAATTATGGAGCTAATTATAAGCGGCATTTGATTGTAGGTGTTGAAATGTAGAAGGAATCAGCTATGCAGTGCTTCTGTGTAAGAGTAAACCTTAAGCCATGATGTTAAAATATTTAAACCAGCATTAGAAGATATCTTTTATCTCACTTATACTCTGCAGAAGAATTTTTGCCGACCGTAAGCTCATTAGTTGTGCACCTTTTATTAGTTCATTTTTGACAAATGTTCTTCATTATACTGGTCTGTATAATATAACATTTTTATAAGATAAATAGGTGTACCACCCATGTATTTCATATTAGTGTTGTATTGCAGTCATTCTGTGACATGTTCTATACCATTGTACCATAAAGGATCTGTGGAATGTGAAGAAGTTCTTTGCCTTATTCTGTGACTGAATCATTTGTGGTGTGCTTCATCATGAATTTTGTCACAAAGGTCAAGTATACAGAATGTAACAGTAGTGTATGTAGCAGTGTGAACAAGAATTTTCAAATGCTTTGAAATCATACCAGCCATCAGCACATTGTTGAAAATGTGTGCAGTTGCACTGTTGCAAGATTATGCAGACAAAAAGTCGGTTTTCAAAATATGTCTTGAGTTTTGTAGCTACCCAGTCACACAGCAGTGTAAATGAATGCCAGTGATATAAGCATTACATATGTGGAATATCACCATTGCAATCTAATTAGGTTGTGTTGTCTTTCACTTGTAGAGTTGGAGCTTGGTACGCAATGTGTGGTCCAGATGGAAGCAGATCAGACGATATTACACCATGTGGAAAGGTAAAGGAATAGCTGATATGATTTCTGCATATTGATATCAGACTGGAAAGGTTTATTCCAGTTTGTAGCACCCAAAGTTGCTTATGAGTTGAAATTATTTGATTATACAATCCACATGTTATAACTCTTTGTTACAGTTACAGATATTTATGCCATATGGGAGTGAGTGCTGAAAAAATTTTGTGATGAAGCAGTGAATAAGTGATAACTTTCCTGCTGTCTGTATTGCAGCTAAAATCAAGCTGATGAGAAAGTTGTCTCTAGGTAGTTGCAGTGCTTATTTTGTCAAGCTGTATATCAAAAACTTCTCAAGTTTATGGCCAGCATATTTGGTGAAATTGTTATTTAATATATAATAGTGCATCAGTGGAGACATATTTCTTGGAAACCAGAATTTTGAATAGTTAATTTTAAAAATTTGGCATGATGCTGGAGAATGGTCATGATGTGTATTGGGAGAAGGTTTTGCACATTTGTAGCATTTTGGAGAACTTAGTAATAATATTCACGTAAGATTATTAAAATAAATTGACAGGGGTGAAGGGTGTGGTGGGAATGCCAAAGTAAGAGCTTATAGTGGAACTTGTACAGTTTATGTCTGTGTTTTTTCTGTACCTGCATGTTCAAGAACTCGAACACCAACTGCCATAGCTGGTGAAGTTGCGAGTGACAGACATTCTCTGCAGTTTATTGTAGACTGATGTAGGTTACTTCTGACATAACAGTTTCCTGTTCAGATTCTAACATACCTTGTGCTGGTGAGTGGTGGAAATTAAACTTGTAAGTCTCGCAAGGTTTGGTGCTTCTACATTGTTTACATTGAAGATTTGGGTCTTCTGGGATGTTATGCTGTGTAGTGGGTAATCTAACAAATCCCGACATTTTGAAGGATCTTTCTAGGACCTACCAACCCTGCAAATTGAAGGCAGTGTGTTCCTTTGAAATGTCAGGTTATGCTAAATTATGTCCTGCACAGTATAACATCCCTGAAGGCTCGGGTATTTTGTAAATCTTGCTGCAGAGTAGTGTTATATCATGGTATCTCTTTATTAGAACCATACTGTGGTAAAAGGTAAAGATAAAGTTCACCCCAGAACAGGCCATGAAGGTCTGGAGGGGAGTAGAGGTATAGCTCTACTCTTTCTTCAACCTCGGCGCTAGATGGGGTGTGTGGTCAATGCCATGCCTCGGCCGCTTTACCCCCGGGGAAGACCCGGTACCCATTTTATAGGAGGCTGGGTGGGCCCCGTCGCCGGTCTGGACGGTTGGGAAAATTCTCGCCTCTCCCGGATTTAGATCCCCGACCGCCCAGCCCGCGGCGAGTCGTTATACCGACTACGCTATCCCGGCTCCATACCATATTGTGGTATATCGTGGTATCTCCTTATTGGCACCACATTGTGTTATATTGTGTATCACATTATTAGCACCGCATTGCTTGATGTTGTGGTGTCTCCTTGTTGACACCATACTGCTAGCTAAAGTATATACATTTAAAAGAAAGTAAAATCCAGACCTTATAGGTAGCTGCTGAATTCAAATACTAGGCAGTTGGTGTGGTCACAAATGCTGTGGTTTGTCCTGTGTGCTGACATCCTTCCTGCAAAATCATTGGGGTGTCTACTCTGTACTATACTCGGGTCAGGGAAAGAATAAACACTGTTGATGGGAGCAAAATACAGCTGTCTTTCTTCCTCACGTTACCTGCGTTGAACATCGGCCTTTTTTTAGTGCCATTAATAAACCGAGTGGGAACGTGCGAACTGGCTCGTGGGATTGGTGGAGGACATGGAAAGGGGAAGCAGCCATTAGGGGAGAGAATCTGTGCCCATTCCTTCTACGACTAGAGTGTAGGTAGAAGTGGCTGATTTTTATGTTTTTCATACTGTTATATTGTATGCTCTTAGTATGTGTGTGTATGTGTCTGTTATGAAGTGCAGCTTAATGCAATTGATATTCTCAGTTCTTAGTTTATTTACGTCGTCTTATATGCTTTGACTGTTGTAGACATGCTCAGTAATGTTTCTGTTGTAAGTCCCCCTATTCATGTAACACAAGTAATTAAAATACCTGCCATGTAATTTTGACCACATGCGTACTGCACAACCCCTGCCTGCCCCTTGCCGCGCATTTCACTTGATAACATTACGCTGAGGTATTTTTCTAAGGAATGTCCTGTAGTGTGTATGGCTTGGCGTAATTAAATTCCTAAGATGACTCCAAGTATGCTTGCACAGAGAGGTGAAGGTAATGTGTGTATGTCTGTCGCGCTTCTTAACTTGTCTATTAAGCAGTGTGGATAAAAATCGTTACTACAGGCTCCTGACTTTAATGTTCTGCACTTTGGAGAAACGTTTTAAAGAGCTGCTACTGCAGACTTCGGACGAGAAGGCAGGTGATTGCTTATTACGTCAAGAGAGAGATAGAACTATAGTGTGACAGTGTTGCCAAGTTCAGCGTGAACTTGACTGTTCAGAGGCCAGCGTAACTTGCACGATGCAGTGCATTTTGCAAGTTGGCACCACTGTGTGTAATTCTGGCATTCTCCTTCTTTCACTTCAAATAGTTAAACTGTAAGAATTCAGCCTGCAAAATTTGTTTGATCTCCCGGTAGGAAAAAGGCAGTAAGATCCATTTGTTGTCTGACGTATTGTTTGCACCAGAATTTGAAATGAGATCCGACACCTAGAGAATTTCTGTAGCAGCAGTAACTGTCCTGCTCGTGGTTTGAGCTTTTCCACGCGAGAATTTTGTGCCGCCACTGACAGGTGCCCGTCTTATTGCTTGAATCATTATGTAGTTACACACATGTATGTGTTAACACCAGTGTTTGTAGCATAAAACATACAGTCATTGGAACATGGCGGTTCTGCCGAAACTGATACTGAGTGAATCTTATGTTTATTGGACCGTGCATCATTGTGATAGGTGAAGAATAAAAGACCAACTTGATGTCACTTGCTATTTTATTTCACTTCTCATGTTCTCAACATGTTTCGGACATTTATATATCCATCATCAGGAGCTTGCGACTATTCTGTTGAATCACCACATTGGACGTATTGTTCTTGGTTCGATGTGTGTTGGAGATTCGGTGCTTCAGCCTGCAACACGGATACCACTCCAACCCAAGCACACCGAAACTCCAACACACATCGAACCAAGAACAATACGACCAATGTGGTAATTCAACAGAATAGTCGCAAGCTCCTGATGATGGATATAGTAATGTCCGAAACATGTTGAGCACATAAGAAGTTAAATAAAATAGCAAGTGACATCAAGTTGGTCTTTTATTCTTCAACAGATACTGAGTGGTACTCATGTGCCATAGCACAATGCAACACCTTCCAGAAAGCTGTAATTTAACCTTTCAGTGCCGTCCTCGGTGTACTGTACATAGTTCTTCATATGCCGCCGGACTCGGTGCACCTTACAGTAGTGAATGTGTGTTTTAAGTGTACTCTAAATATAAAACCTGTCTGTCCGGGAAATAGTTGGAATCTAAACCCTTGTGCCATTGGAGGTTAAGCTTCACTATCCTAAGACCCTAAAATCTGAAGCCAGTATGGTCAAAATTACTTGTCTGTTAGGAATCCCAAGTTTCGTTGCCTTTTTTAAGGTTGGAAATGCCGTTTTTTCCTAATTAATAATTATATAATAGTCGGCGCAACTAAGTGTGTATGTATTTTATTGCTGAAACAGTTTTCGAGCTTAACAAGTCATCATCAGGCAAAAACAAATTTGTGCGTAAACCTAAAAAGGATACAAAAATTGCTCCACAGTTTTGAGTTTCTTTAACATGTTGATAAGATCCCAGTTTTGGACCCTACCCTGAGCGAGATGCATCCAGACCGATAATCACACCATCCGTCAATTTTAGTATCTTCTTTCCATCTTTTCCTAACTCTAAGTAGTGTCTTCCCTTAGAACTCTCCAAGCTTTATTGCTGTGATAATATCGAGGAGGATGTGGTGGGGGAAACATGCGGAGCGTATTCGAAAAGTCTAGCAGTGCACCCTCAGTTCTGTTTAAGTAAGTTGGTTGTGATTCAGATTAATATGGCGGATAATAGGTATGCTGATGCTGTGTTGTGAACTCGGTAATGGACCGTCGGGGTGTGTAAAAGCCGAATTTACAGAGCGGCCGATCCACTGTACTCTTCTCAACGACCACTGCACATACCGGTGATGCTCGTTAGTTGTGAACCGCATACTGGTAAGTTACAGTATGTGTAAAGGGAATTTGGAGAGACGCTGAAGTCCGAGGGCACAGAATCCAAACTGTTCTCATATATGCAGTCGTACCCGGTTATAACATCGGTATATGCGACACTTCGCGTATAACGTCAGATATTCCGTGGCACCAATTATTTCCTCACTGTTAACCATAGAATTGGTCTCTTCGGATACAACAACACTCGTTTATAACGACGCAAGATGTTTCTGCATGAAGTTATAACAGAGTTCGACTGTATGTAGAATTGCAGCTGATAAAATTACGTCGCTCGCCATGCGGTATTGATTTCCAGTCTGTGAGCTGCACCCGCAGAACCCGGTAATGATAACCAGACCCCACACTGTGTAGGACGATCAAAAGGTGACCGCAGTTTGGCCCGTTCACTACCAAAAGCTGCAGCTAGTTGGGAAATGCCCACGGCGTGTAAGCCTTACGGCATGTTGTCCCTATTAGCGTCCCTGCTATTCATACCGAGACGAAGCGCGGTCAAAGTTTCGTGTTTGCGCGTGGGGTGATGTGTTTGGATCGTCAGCTGTTTCTTCGGCCTCTGTGGCATAGCCCTATTTATCGTAGTATCTCGCAACGATGTTTATCTTACTTGCTGCACTTAATGTCAAGGGTCTGTCTCGTGAAGGACGAGATATCGTGTTTCTTGTTCTTGCGTCGTAAGAGGCGAGATGAGATGTCGGTTGTGTCGTATTGCTGTACCTCAGTGCGTGCTTTACAAAGAGCACACAAATGCTTCTAGGCAAAAAAAGGTGAAATTTTCCATGTCCACGCCATGCAGGCATATAGGGGGAGTAGAGGTATAGCTCCATTCATCCATAATCTCGGCACTAGGTGAGGGTGAGTTGTTAACTGCACGCCCCGGCCGCTTTACCTCCGGAGAAGAACCGCGTTGCCCCGTGTACAGTGGGTATCGTGGTCACACACACACACACACACACACATGGATCTTCAGGAATTAGAATGTGGGGGGTATGGACTGGATCGAGCTGGCTCAGGATAGGGACAGGTGGCGGGCACTTGTGAATACGGTAATGAACCTTCGGGTTCCATAATGCGGGGAATTTCTTGACTAGCTGAAAACCCGTTAGCTTCTCAAGAAAGACTTCTCCATGGAGTAAATAAGTATGTAAGCAAACGCGAAGATGGTCAGTTGTGACTAAAACGTTTTGCTGTTTGTAGATAAACATAGATGTGTTGGACGGACCTGAAACTACGAAATAATTTGGGACAGAGGATCTCCTGGTCAAAAAGTGAACGTATCACCTCCCCTATACTGAGCAGGGTTGCCAGTAACTCAGTGTTTTGGATCATTTGTTATTGTGCTAGGTGTGGGGCCAAAGGTACAGTACCAGGTATTGGCAGTCCGTCTGTCACGGACAATTATAATGTGCTGTGTACCACCGGTGCTCCCTAAGGAGGTCCATGCAGTTCAGAATTGCTTATCCTCTGTGAGATCCTTCCTCCGTTCCTTCAGTAAGTGAATGACGTGTTTTAGTGGCCTGCCCAACACAAGGTCCTCATCCCTGTTCGTATTTTTTTTGGGATGGTGACAGTCGCATCCCTGGTCGTGTGTTCCATGTATAGGGGGATTTGCTGGAAAATTATTCCGCCCTGGAGCTGGATTCTGTGGTGTCCGATGATGCCTCTTTTATTTGCCCATTTTCCGCGAGGCATAACTTGGACACGTGTTCAGCTTAAACGAAGTTATCGTCGTGTCAGCCCACTTGCACGTGCAAGTGTAGGAGGAATGGTGTGGTGCACTGGGGTCTGTGTAATCGGCAGGGGACTGAATTAATAGCCTCAAGACAAAACACTTGTCACGTGACATCAGGTTACTTGGCCCGAACGATTGCTCAAAGACGTAGCAAGACAGACTAGACTCAAATGCGAACGCGATGTGGATGATGATTGCAATTGTGGCTCGTAACCTTCATGTATATAGACAGGTCTGTAGGGTAAGGTAAAGGTCAGTTTGTCCTTGTACTTATTCAGCAGACGTCGTGACGTGTGGAGCACTGGAGGTGTACCCCCACACATTATTGACTTGTGCATTGGATGGAGATTAGTAATTATGTACGTCCCGGCCCATTTATTCCTGGAGGTAGAGCCCTTAGTACCCATTGAATTTGGGGCGGGTTGGGTCCGAGCACCGGTCTGGACGCTGTGGTGAAGAGAGAGAGAGAGAGACATCTTATTGACGGGAGTCGAATCCCAGAGGGTAATAGGGACATGTTAACACGGGGATTTTAATGTTGAGTTGAAATATACAGTGCAACACAGCTGATTGTGGAGAAACTTTGGGAGGTTTTGCTGTGTGTGTGTGTGTGTGTGTGTGTGTGTGTATGGGTGGGTGGGTAGACCGTCAGTCTTCCAGGTCAGAGTCAGGCTGGCTCTACGAAGCACTGTTCGCGTAACTGAAGTGTTTGTAAATGTTTACAAAGCAATCCACGTGTAAGTGCTAACGATTTCAGACATTCTGAACATACTGTATCATCTGCAGTAACATTGGATAGCGCAATGATAATTCTATACTTGGCGCCGCATGCTGTAACGCTAAGAGTCTCCACTTTCCCCAACACTGTGTATTTTTTGTGTTTTGTACGATTCTGACAAACATTGATTATTTCCCTAAACGTCATTAACTGGTTGGTGTTTGTAATGGAGACTGCGTGTTTACTTTGAGGTGGGAGGTGAATTTTAAGTGTTTGTGACGTGAAATCCATGTTTCGTTTGACTGACGACCAATCCAACGAAAGTTTGTAGTTCATTTTTGGCGTCAGAGTAAACGAAGGGCAGTCGATGTAGCTCAGCAAGTGTAGTGATGAGGTAGCTGAGTGAGTATAGTGACAAGGCTATGGCCTGGAGTAGATCATTGTAGTGAATAGGCTGAGGGCTGGGCAACCGAGGAATCGGGGTTCGATTTTCATTGGGGACAGGGATTTTTCTTTCTTCCACGGCCTACACACCAGCTCTCGGGCCAAAATGGGGGGGGGGGGGGGGGGGGGGAGGTCACGCCCGGGGGGGGGGGTCCCCCCTCTCTATTGTAAAATTTCGTTTTTTTTTTGGGGGTGGGGCCCCCCCCAAAGGGGCCCCCGCCGAAGGGGGGGGGGGG
>Ga0131853_10005493_pt1 | contig 22875 bp, 13 predicted proteins | sample TergutLab28metaG_FD_92764 | JGI IMG/M metagenome (GOLD analysis project Ga0131853, IMG submission 92764) | Labiotermes labralis P1 segment gut microbial communities from Petit-Saut dam, French Guiana - Lab288 P1 (version 2) (version 2) | ecosystem: Host-associated > Arthropoda: Insects >...
GCAGCTACAATTTATGCTACATGTAATGTTATTATTATTATTATTTATCATCTTAATGCTGGCTATTTACAATTATGTACCACAAACACACCATGTCTGTACGGTACGTACTGCTGCAGCTATTCTGCAGCTACAATTTATGCTACATGTAATGTTATTTCCAATGTTGGATGTTCTGCATTGTTACATTAGCAGTTTCCGCAGTTTGTGTGTGTGTGTGTGTGTGTGTGTGTGTGTGTGTGTGTGTGCAGTGCCAAATATGGCCGATTTCTGTAGTTCCTTAATTTCGTGCTCTCCCGGTATGTTACTCGGGTATTTTCTGAATAACTTTAAGATGGTTCCAGTTGCCCCTGTTATTGCTGGTATCACTTTTGTTTTAACATTCCACATGCGCAATATTTACACTGTAAGGTCTTTGTATTTTAGAATCTCTTCGGCTTCTTTCTTAATCACATTTCTGTCTCCCGGAGTTGCAGCATCTATCAGCTTACAAGTTCATTTTTTTTATTACCACGCGTTTATTGTTTGAGAGACAGCATACGATTGACGCACTGTGCTACAAGCCGAAAGGTCGCGGTTTCGATTTCCGATGATGTAATTGGAATTTTTCATTGACATAACTCCTCTGGCCTTGGGGTCGACTCAGTCTCTAACGGATATGGGTATCAGGAATATTTCCTGGGGGGTAAAGGTGGCCGGTGAGTCGGGCTGACAATGTTACATCTTCATGTGCTGATTGTCTTTAAGTCTCGGAGCCTCATCCTCCTGGAACCCTCAGGGCCTGCTCAGGCCTGTGCAGGGATTGCTTAACCTTTACCTTGTAGACAGTATCCACTCTTTCTACAAACTTGGCTCACCTTTTCCACCACTGCTAAAACTTTGCCTCTATCTGTGTTTTTTCCATTCGTATCTGAATTCTACAAGAAAGGTTTAAAAATCCGTTGTGTAGCACATTACTGTTCTCATGTATGCCATTTTCAAACCATTAACTGACACAGCAGGTAGAGAGGGCACACCATTACCTTAATAGGGCAGTACCGTGTAAATGTCTCGTCGGAATAAAATGACGCTTATGTAACAAAAACATGTGCATTAGAAGATGATAGACCAGTTGAAGTACATAATATTCATTTTAACATGGTAAAAGAAAAAATACGTTGTTTAAAAATCCATAATCATAAATTACAATAAAAAGTATAAATTCTACAATACATCACCCTTTGTAGCCTACATGCAATAAAGCAGAATAACTTCCATACAGCTACGAAATGCTGTCATGCACAAGACACCATCTAAAATGAAACTCCAAGAATCATTAACACCTACTAAAAGCACGTTTATTCCGATCCACACACAGCCTTAGGTTCCATTTGCATGTAAATCCGCATCTCACAAGCAGTCCGTTCCTTTCTGGCTTCCCGTCAAATATTCTGTGTACATTTTCCTCCATCTCCCCTTGCCCATCCCATTTCACACTGATTTCCTCTGATCACAAGCCAGACAAAATGACGACACAACATTTTTACTGCGCCTCACTCTCAGTTCACTTCAGCACCTAGTTATTCGAAGCCCTGGAATGTACGCATACCCTTCAGCTGGGGCAAGACAGCAAGTGTTACATGGGTACAACTGCCACTATGTGTCTATAAATCTTAGGATTTAGATATCAGACGGAGGCAGAATTTCCCTTATTTAATGCGCTCAAAATTCACACCTTCAATATTGTTTTGTTAGTGTCGTTTTCAAGTACGTAATTATTTATAATTACATTGTAATATTTTTTTGTAAAACTGTATGATCTCACAGGGTGTAATATATTTGTCAAGCATTTTAACCTTACTGCAAATTATCAATCTGCGGTAAATAGCCCGATGATGGTCTAAACCAGGGCTGACCAACTGCAAACCTCAGGAGAGCCACATAATTCGTTAAGAACTCGCTTGTGTAAAAACATATCGAATGGGAGAGGGGTTTAATTTGCTAGAATGACGGTTTTTACAAACAAAAGTTTACGCTGGAAATATGGTTTAGTAACCAGGTAGCAGTATTTACTAAACTCTTAAAAGTACAAAGAGTGATCGGTTTACTGTGTGCTGTGATGAGTTACAGATTGCAAACATTTTTTCTACCAATAAAGTTGCCATATTATGTTCTGTAGACCTACCACACTATGTTTGTTAAATTTTCCTACTTAAACTGTACAGGTGATCCAGGGTCGTATATTGGTCAGACCTTGTCTAAAACGACAAACTATACCAAACGAAATTTTAACAGCTGTGTTCGACGGTCAGTAACCGATTAGCTACTTTCTCAAGCGACAAGTAAATCAGATGAAAAAAAAAAGCGGAGTTCAAGTAGACATTTTTATATTTCGGTTCGTACAGCGGTCTGTCGGTGATATTATTAAAAGTACGACAATATTAAAGTTTATCGCGGCGAAATATGTTATAGGAGCGCGAAGTGTATGTAAGTGGCACGCAGTAAAGATTACAAGATGCAATTTGGTTGTTGCTGTGGTAAAACTGGCATTTCATCACACTGCAGTGAAGGCAGAATTTTGGGGGGGAAGGCTCTGTGTCAACAGTTGTTCTAAAATGCTTTATGCTTGAAACACGTAAGCACAAAACAAACCTCCATTCTGCTCCCGGAAGCCGCACAACCCAGCAGGTTATGTGGACCCTAATGCACGACCCCCCCCCCAAAGTTTGACCCCCCCTCCCAACTGACGTACCTCGTTCACATCACCCATCGGTTTTTTCCTTCCGTCTAACAGGGCAATTACCGCTCCTAATTAACTTAATGGCTTGTTCAATTATAATTAAAATGTTGTATGGCGGGGCTAGAATTTCGATCAAGCAACTTCGCCATCAGCCCTTCGACCACACAATGTCAATAAGTATGCAAATTCGCGATCTGAGTTGCCTTGTAGCTGCGCGTGTGTTAGTGTGTGAACCCTCAACGTAAGTACGGACCATTTAAAAAATTTGAGGTTCTCACAGCGATCTTATCGTAGCCCCAAGGTGTCTGGAATGTGACGCCGTGCCGACTGGTAAAATGAAGAAGCAACTTCTCCAAATAGACTGTAAATATTTACCAATCGGCGTGACGTCACATTCCAGAACCCGCGAAGGGTTATGGGCTAATTCTTAACATAAAATAAAAGGTGAGAGTCACACAATGACAGCTCAGTTCGCAGTCGCTGTTCGTGATCCCATGACGAACAGCAAAAAGTGACTTCAATAAACGCAGTCCACGGAATTTTGTTTTTGTTGTCTATTTAACATGTCACCATTCAGCACGAGTACTGAAAATGAGTAACATTTAGTGAGATCTCTCAGATGGCAGTCTGTTCGCACCTACCATAAGGCGAGCAAAAAGGGGGGAAAAAAAAAAACATAGAAAAGCACGATACCAGCAGGATTTGAACCTCATCCCTCTGCTATAGCCTCCTACGTGACAAAGTGCAGTTGTTACATGGAAGTGTGAAACGTGTAAAACCGTCTGCATTGGTTACACTTTCTATAGACAAGGAGTGTAACAACTACCAAAACACTAACTGTCTACACTGAATGCCAGCGTGCCACGAGATTCTAATATTGTTTTTCGGCTTTGTTGAGGTAAAAAGGGTAAAGTGATCCCGTTACAGGCCCGGTGTGGCCCAGAGGGTGGGTAGAGGTATAGCTCTACTGTTCCATGACCGCGGCACTAGAAGAGGGTGAGTGGTCAGCAGCACGCCCCGGCCGCACTTTACCCCCGGAAAAAACCCGGTACCCATTTTACAGGAGGCTGGGTGGGCCCCAGGACCGGTCTAGACGGGCGGAAAATCTCGTCCCCACCGGGATTCGATTACGGACCGTCCAGCCCGTAGTCAGTCGCTATACCGACTGAGCTACCGGGCCCACGCTTTGTTGATGTACCGCTTTAAAGTCTCGGCCCGAGCACCAAACACCCGAAATGGGGGGTTTTGATTGCTCATTTCAGTGCAGCAAATAGCCGGAAAAGTACCTCAAGTCAGGCCAAGAACTGAACGTACATTCCAAATCATTATTCATCAATTGCCCTATCAAATGGTACATTATATGGAGGAAGACAGCGTAATTAGATGTACAAAGAATAAATTACCTAAGTTATGTAAATACAAGTAACTATTACGTCGGCACAACTGCGAGCTGTATTGCCGTCAAATATCACTACATGTTTCTACTAGTCAACCTCAGGCAAGTCCGTAACGCAGAGCATAAAATGTCGATATAATATACTGGGATTTCAAGGTACACGTAAAAATGTACAAGAACTGCAACTGATGGTTAACATAGTAAGCTGAACTCTTGCAGCAGTTTTTTTAAGATAGCAAACATTATGCATTCTGCACCATCAATAGGCAATACTGCACACCATGAGTTAGGTGTTTCTCTTGTATTCCATTTATCGTGGGGCAAGTTTATTCTTGAATTAAATATAATACTACGTGGATCGCAACTTGTCATTCGCTATAGTTTTGTTACGTCATTATCACAGTTACCTACAGCTAAGTGCGGTCTTTATAGGCAGTGTAATGAGATATATGCCCGACTATGAATTATTTATTAAGCTCTTTCAAAATTTACTTCGAAAATATTATGGGAAATTTACTATTTCAATTATTCATTTCAATTACTAGTGTAAAACTTCCGCACGCAAAACATTTAATATTTAATTTTTATTTCATATTTTAAAATTTTTACAAAAATATTCCAAAGTAAGACATGAATTGCCATCGTACTTTGCGTAATATTTACACATGTTGCAGACACTTGCCTACTGACCTGAGGAGTAGCTGGAGGGGGGGGGAGGGAGGGTGCGGCCGCCCAAAACCACACAGTCCGGTGGCCAGCGAAATGAATAATGGAAATGAAAACATAGTTGATTTTCGGCGCTCAGCTATTTTTGGTTGGAATACTTAGAAAAATAAGAGGAAATCCAATAAAAAATGCGACTTTTTAAAGTTTATGATTTTCGTTAGGGGCGGCCATTTTGATTACTGGCACCGGGCACAACAGAGACCTAGGTACGTCACTGCAAAGGGTGATTATGGATAGTCGAAGCATGCAGCGAGAGTTGATGGTATCAAAAGTCAACGAAGTGCCGACGGAAGGTTTCCTCACTCTACAAGCACGCTAACAGCTGCAATGCTGCAGCAATAAGAATACGCCGCCCACTTTGCAGTGTTAACAGTCACACGAGTCCCGCCATCAGATGGGGCTGTGCGCTGTCGAGCGGACTGCATCAATTGCTGCACAGCGACCGGCCGCGTGCCCCACTCCACAGTAACACGTCCTGCTTTTCAACCCCTCTGCAAAATTGCTAAAAGCGACTATTTGTCATGTCCGTCCGTCCGCATGGAACAACTAGGCTTCCACCAGACGGGTTTTCATGAAATTTTATTTTGAGTATTTTTCGAAAATCTGTCGAGAAAATTCGAGTTTCGTTTAAATCTTACAAGAAAAGCGGATACTTTACATGAAGACCAATACAAATTTTTCGTCATATCTCACTCAGTTCTTCTTAGAATGACAAATATTTCACACAAAATTTGTAGAGAAAATCGAAAAACATTTTCCGTTCAATATTTTTTTTCTCTCGAAAATCGTGCCCTTTATGACATGTGGAAAATTACTGTAGAGCTGGACAGGCCACAGACGACAATATGGCACATGCGTATAAATTACAGCTGCGAAATGTCTGGCATGTATTTGACGGCGAAATGTGACTCCACGACAGTCGAAAATTTTACGAAAACGTAATTAGTGACGCGGAAGGACGATGTGGTCACCATCGTTTATGCTGCGTTATCGGGAGGTGCGAAATTCAAATCTTTGTCTGGCTAAATGCTAACTTGAGCTTCTTATTTTCCATCCAAATCAGCACACATTCGTCACGTGCGACAATTCTTTATTTGAATAAGGCGTTAATGAAACTTACACAGTTCAAATTATGTCACTGAATAACGTAATAATGTCATTAATTTTAAAAATTAGACGATAAAACTAAGAGCAGGTAACGCCAATTAACTCCACTGAGCTGAGCTCACATTTCCCGAGCTAATCCAGAAAATTCACCCACGACTACACACGGTGTTCACAAAACCTCGAATACTATCCCCATTCTAAGACAGCTCAATCCAGTGTAAGCCACCAAGTCCATGTTATTTTACGCTCTGTATTAATATTTTTTCCACTGTGCTTATGTCTTCCAAGTGGCCTCTTTCCTTCAGGTTTCCCTTCGGAAACTCTGTAAGCATGTATCTTCTCCACGTCCCGTCTATCTCAACCTCCATTATTTCATCAAGCTAGTAATGTATGGAGAGGGGTAAATATTATGAAGTTGCTCCCATTATTATACCCTGTAGAGACCCAAGCATCTTCTTCATCATCCCACTGTTAAACACCCTCAGCTTGGGTTCCTCTCTTAGTATGGGAGATAAAGTTCCACACACACACACACACACACACACACACACACCAGGAAACAAAACTGCAGTTCAGTGTGTTGTACTGTGCATGGTTCCAGATAACAAACTGGAAGAGAAGCCATTCTGGATCGAATGGTTTAAACCATTGATTGATTGATTAATTGGTGATTTGGTTCGAGACCTTACGGTCTCGATGGACCTAGACCTTAAATGACGGGACCTTTCTGCCCCATATCAATTCATGGGAGCCCTGTTGCTTTACTAAAGTTCCAGATGGCCACCAGACTTATACTTTTGATGTCTTCTGGCTCCAAGAAGGAGCCCAGATACACATGTCTGTGTGAAGCCAAAGCTTCACATCCACAAACAATGTGGGCCGAGTTTCATTCTCTGCTCAACACCTCCTACACAGTGGACTGTCTGAGTCCTATCAGATGAAGATATCTCCTCAGGGTATTATGTCCATGAGAAGGCCAGTAACAGCCCTGGATGTTAAAACCATTGTTTGCATTTAATCTTTGCTTTAATTTTTTTTTAAAGCGACGTTCTGATTTCTATGTCGTCCCACAATACTTGAATACTGCTGAAGTTTAAAGCGGTTTGGTGCCTGTCCTAAAGGTGTTACTCTGTCCTGAATTCTGTTACAAGACACAGACTGCAAGTATTCGCTATCTGCATTATTTCTTTAGCCCGTTTGAAAGTGGCTAAGGTACGCTGTCAGTTCGCATACTCTGTACTGACAGTGAGTCACGTTTGGTTCATATGAATGTCTTTAAAGTATGAATGTTTCTCCTCCGCACATAACGTAATCACATAGGGTAAAATATGTCCAACACCATAAAGGCATTCGGCGGTTTTGAAAAATAAACCTCGTCTAATTAATACATAAAGATTAAGTTCGTACGTCACTGAAAACACAGCCGGTCTCCGTTACCCAGACCAAACAGTTAATACAGTCAGCATCACACAGAGCACATCAACCCACTGGGTGGGACAGGTTTTGAGGTCTGCACAGTTACAAGTTTGCGGGACATGAAGGCGGCACTGTGCCCGAAGAATCAGAACTATGATCCTGCAGACCGACACTAGAAGACGCCCGACGTTCGGTTGAGACGCTTGACGCGCTGTAGTGAGGAAGCCAGGTTGTGTGCTGCATAATATCGGGATAAGCAACCGTTGTGTCTCGAGTGCTACCGAAGGTATGTGGGCTGGGGAGAAAATCTCAATATCTTTATTCTGTCAAAACTTCCGAATAATTAAAATTTGCTGACATTTCCCAGTTTTTAATCCTCTCTTCTTTCTACATTGGTTATATTTAAACTAATTTTAATTTTAAACTAACTGAAAACCAAGTTTAGTTCTCAAAAGTGGAATCATTTTAGCACCAGTAATTTGTCGCGTATTTTAAAGTTTTTAACTTTGCAGTTTACAATAAACAACATGCATTATACCTTAATAACACAATGAAATATCAATATTTTTACGTACAGTTACGCATGTAGTTTCGTTTTATCTTAGGAGGATATGACCTAAAGATCAACTGAATATGTTCCGAAACACGTCGCCATAACATTTGTAAGATCTAATAGTAATATTAATAAACTGCTGCATCAACTGGAGTTACATTCCCATTTGTACAACATACAAGGGAATACCTAAGTTCAAAATTTACCGATTGAAATTAATACAGATTTCACCTTTACTGACGCTTAACTCAGGATGTGTGAACAAAAAGTGTCGGGAGGTATTATTTAGGCCTAACGAGACAAACGTTAATTGAATTATGGACACGGTGTCACACCGACTGCCTCCGCAAGTCTCAGGTCTACTGTCACCTGACATTATGACACTGATTAAATGAAGAAGAGAGATATGGACAGAATATATAGCATGAATGAGTGACACAAGAAAAGAACACAAGTATATGTTTGGTAGGTCTCGTGTTAAGTAGCGCCTGGGAGATGAAACACTTTATAAACTTTTGAGATTAATACTGAACAGTGACAGAAAATGTGAGTCGGAATTACGTAGCTTGTCCAACACAGACTTGTATATAAACATTTTGCAGTAACTGTGACGAACATTTGGCTTCCAACTCTACGCCTCTCTTGCCAGATTTGTGTCATTAACGTCGGGGAAGGTCACTTTCATATTTTAATGATACTGCCATTCAAACAGAATTTAATTTTAACAGACCTAATGTTATACAACAAGACACACACACACACAATTAGACTGCATACATAACACGTCACTTTTGCTCTCGTAATTTCAATGCAAAAAAACATTTTACCGTGTCAAATTTCATATTGACAAAGTTGCAGCCTTTAATACATTTGTTTACATAGTTACATAATTTAAAGCAAATACCTAAGGCTGTATCATTGGCACCGATTTATGAAGGAATAAATCATTCCAGTCTGTCGCAACAGATTTATCGTATAGGTGCAGAATATGAAAATAAACAATTCGTGGCCATTTTTATTGATGTTTTGGAACTAGAAAGTATATTTATATAAAATGGGGATTGTCTTCCCAAACGTGGTGTTACTTCTGTGGAAAGCACCACACTTGTCTAGACCAAGGTCTAATGGGAATCTGAAGGTAAAGGGAACCGTGGATAATGTTAACACTGATCGAAGCGTTACTGTTCTTTCACTAAACACAAAAGCAATTAATGAGATGTTACAAAAAAATTCGTACATAAAATCACAGTGGTAATTTGAAAGTTACAGCTGTCGATTCAAAAAACGTCCAGTTCTGGTATTAAAACACATGCATCTCGTTGCGTGGAAGACCCTTATGTTTTCCAAACACAAAACAAAGTATATCGCACGGATACATAGAGCCGCGTACCGCTGCTGGCGAGAGCCTACCTTATAATATATGAACTGCAGCACTGCCGTGCGGATGCAGTGTTGTCAGTTTCTTAAGCTCTGAATTGGACGTGAGTGTTCGGCCTCACCCTCCTATACCATTTATCCACTCAAAGATTTTCCTTCTCACCGCTCTACCAGGCTGCGTCCTTCTAAGACGTCGCGAAAACAGAGCAACCATCCAACAAACCGCTGCAAGCAGCATATTTTACGATGTTTATGGAGTAAATTCACACACACCCCCTGGGGAGGTAGTGACAAAATGCTGCCCTCATGCTGGCTGCGATGATCAAATAGTCAGCTCAGTTCAGTCGATCACTAATTTATACTTACTTACTCCATGAAGCAGAGTCCTTCTTGAGAAGCTTTTTTTGCAGCTAGTCAAGAAATTCCCCGAATTTTATGAAGCCCGAAGGTTCATTACTGCATTCACAAGCGCCCGTGATCATTATTTTATATAGCGCAAATTAAACATTCAGAAATATTTCACTGAAATTTGGACAGGAACAGATGTTCTAGTCTGTGCATTCAGAATTTTGGACCCGTGTGTCTGCAGTGCTTTTGTCAGTCGTCATATTCGTGTTTACACGATCTCAATAACGCAATGTAAAATGGTACCCGGCAATTGCTATTTATTTCTAACTAGACGACCTCTCGCTGCGAAGTACCAGGCCAGTAGCTGCCATTCAGCGCGTCAGAGAGCAACCACATGAAGAAGAAGACTAATTCCTAAAGCGATTCCACGGCACATTAAATGACAGAGTTAATAAGCTTAGTGACATTATTAGGGGTTTCAGATCAGAAAGAACGACAAGTGTAGCATTGCTGTAAGAGATGAGAAATCCATACGGACTTTTTGTAGAAAACTGTAGAGAAAGAGACTACCGGCGACAAATACAAAGTCGAGGTGCAATAACGCTGAAGACAATCGCTCAAGAAACAGCAATTTGTCGTATCCCACCTATAGAGAGTTCTACAGGAGACAGAAAAAAACATGACATATTCCTAACAGATCAACAATTAAGCACGTTATGCTTTTACGGAAATATAAGGGGAAAAAGGAGAGCCGAAGCAAAATATGGCAGTGATTGTCGGCCAAGGCAGTAGTACTTCCTACAGTTTTATTTACCTAATCATACTCTATTCTGCTTTATTACTTGCAGAAGATGTAACCTAAATGCTAACACTTTACGTAATTAAGACATTATGCACGCGTGCCGTAATTAGGAGGTTCCCTTAATACTAAATATGTGAACGCACAGAATGAAACATGATAGGTAAAATCTGCACCGAACCACAAAGACGTCTGTATGGGTTGTTCGCACATTCTGTTCGTTTCCAACAGCTGTTATGAAGGCAGTGTCTTTGCTCACGCCCGCCCCTCACCGTGGACCACAAATTATAACCCAAACCAATCCCTGTCGGATTCGTGGTGAAAAAAATAGCACTGGGATAGGTTTTCCACCGCGTACATCAGTTTAACTCTGTCTTTATCATTCCATCTATGCTCAACACTCATTCATCCGACACAAATACTGCTAAACTTGGCACCTGAGGGCATATTTGAATTAATCTCATCTCTCTCTTAACAATATTCAAAGACTGTATCCACGAATGCAGAGCTCGTAAAACTTCTTTCTATGTCTCCTTTCCTATTACAATTGTGTGTTCCCAGGAAACAGGGAAGAAAAAACTTTCTGGACCGTCGTGTTTCCATTTTGCTACCAGATTTTACGTTCTGTAAAAAGCCTTAATTTTTATTTTAACCTAAACGCGAGTCCAAAGTGTTGTAGGAATGTGCACGTGTGGAATGGGGATGCGAAAGTTCAAAAACAAGCACCGGTATGTAAATTCGAGGTTAGAATTTTTCATTATAAACAAAAACTCAACACCTCGACAATTTGTTTTATAAGTCTCCCTTATCTTACTTCTTACTTTATCAAAATTTAGACAGCGGTTCTCCAGTTAAACGTGAGAGCGGAGACGTTGGCAGATATGGCCATTTCTTGTAAGTTCGCGTTACGCACACAATGACAGAAACACATAACCTACAAATGTTTGGTGATAAAGAGGGTCGAAATTATCATTTTTAATCATATAGTCAATACTTTAAATCAAACCCTGAAGATCGACTTAAATAAGCCGAAACATGAAGCTATGTTCTCTCAAATTATTTATATAATGAAGTTGTGTTGGACTAAATAATATTTTTTTATTAATTATTTTCTATTAACCAGGGTCGAAATATACTTTGGTAATATAGGTATTGGTACATGTAGGAATCTGTTCCGAGAATATACGAGGGTGAGTCAAGTGAAAACCTTAAATATTTATATATATATTTAAATATATACTTTTAGGTTTTCATTTGACTCTCCCCCGTGAAGTGTGTCTCGATTCAAGAAATACATTCGATTGTCATACAGCAGTTAGACGCCCAATCGTGAGATTGTAATTTAAGTCTTCCTAATAAGATCTTTGAAACTGCGACAGCATTTAAGCGCTCGTAACGGAAGTAATGCAGCAAAATTATAATTACAACGAAATTAAATTCCAGGGATTCTTGGTGTACTTCAGTTCACATCCTCTGCCCCTCTACCTACAAAAGTTTCATTACCATATCAACAGTTTAATTTTGTCTTCAAACTGTAAAACACTTGACCTCTCCCAATAGAATGGTCAGGTGCAGACTGAGGGTAAAATGCGAAGACTGAACTGATATCTCGAACGACTCAAAATGTCAAAGTTCGTTTAACTGCTCATGTTTTCACATTGGGTGTTGTTCAAATGATGATGGATTTCTGCGTTGTTACACCGTGTGAACGTGGAGTCTCAGTCTCCAGGGAGATCGGATGTGTGTCAGTCCATTTTTTTTTTCCTGTGGCGCTGCAGCCCAACGCGAGCCATGGCCTTCTCATTCTTGAGGTTTCTAGATCACAGACAACGACGCATCACAGTCGGTAGGACTCCTCTGGACGAGTGATCAGCTCGTCGCAGAGGCCTCTACCTGACAACACACAACACTAACAACAGACAAACATCCATGCCCTCCGGTGGGATTCGAACCCACGATCTCAGCAGGCAAGCGGCCGCAGACCTACGCCTTAGACCGCGCGGCCACTGGGACCGACGTGTGTCAGTCCAGTGTTACATCAAATTCACCAATTACACGCAGTAAAAATCCAGAATATCATGAATCAAACGTAGAGGTTTGATTAAAACCAATATTTCGGAGGCCGATCTCCGTCTGCAGCATTAGATTCGACTGACGGTATTGTAAATAGAGTGATATGGAAATAAATGCGATAAACTGTCAGTAGTGGGATGGCTCTATAACCTTGCTTGCAAGAATCAGCAAAGTTGACAAAACAAATCGTATCCTACTTCAAGAAAACATTATGCAGATATGTAGAAAGTTTAAGGAGATCCTCTATCCGTCACCTTGTTTGTGATCTGAACTTAGGACTTCGTTATAGGTCTCAGCTAACTCGTTCTCTGTGGCAGCTATCACAGGCTCAGACGGTGAGGGTGGATATGGAGACGCCAGACTGCGGCACGCTGAATCGAGAGACCTGGTTGGATATTAGCAGCACCACTTCAATCCCCTAGGGCACAGCGCTAGTCTATCTACTCAATCCGTGCAATATGACAGGCGCTTCTTGACAAGCCGACTATCAGTTGCCGGGAAAAAAAACTCACGACTCTAAAAACGACGTGGATTTTGTCGTAATTCCGTACTGCTGTGACTGATTCTAGTAGTGATTACCGAAAGGTTTTACTGAGCAACAGAGGAAAACGGAACAAATCGTCAGTCGAAACACAAATTCTATTCTCTTTCGAAGGCTGTGGCTACATGCTTCCGGTTGAACCAATACATTAGCAGACCTTTATAACTGATTTAAACCGAAACATGTAGCCAAAGCTTTTGAAAGAGAAGTTGTGCTTCGACCGACGATTTATCTCTGTTTTCTCTACTGAGTTACGACACAACGGGGGGGTTTTCTACTAAGCTTGTGCTGCGTAGTTCTTCACCGATTTTCCATCAGTCAGGTGCCGAAATCAGATGACGGTATTCAGGGTATACGCCTACTCTTTTTCAAATTTCGAGACATATGGGCTAGAATTCAGGGACTGTAGATGAATATCGAAGAATACGGTCGATATCAGCAGAGTTTTAACACTCTGTTCCCTTAGGAGAGAGCCCACTTAAGTAAAGTTCACCCTAGAACAAGCCACGAAGGCCCAGAGAGGGAGTAGACGTATAGCTCTACTCTTTCTTTAAACTCGTCGCTAGATGGGGTGGGTGGTCAACGCCACGCCCCGGCCACTTCACCACCGGGAAAGAGCCGGTACCCATTGTATAGGAGGGTGGGTGGGCCCCAGAGCCAGTATGCACTTGTGCGGAAAATCTCGCCCCCACAGTGATTTGATCCCCAGACCGTCCAGCCTGTAGCGAGTCTCTGTACCGTCTGAGCTATCCCGGCCCAACGGAAATAGGCTACCACTCTGATTTACGGTGATTGTGTAGGAGCCGAGAAGTGATATGGCTAGACTAAGATACGTATGTAGCGTCGACACTGATAAACGGACCGAGTGTGCCTCAAGACTATCACTGTATTTTCTGCGCTTTTTTGGAGGAAGTTTTAAGCAGCCTTGAATGTCGATATGTCGGTAACATGGGGTGTTGCCAGACAGCAGGTAAGGGCAGTAAGCTTACAAGTAATATATATATATATATATATATATATATATATATATATTTGTGGGGGCGTGATTATTTTTTATAAAAAAAAACCAGGGGACAGCATCGGACTGGATCGCTTTGCATCGCGGCACTTCAAACAAACACGATAATTTTATTTCGCCAGTACGATCACCATTGTCGGGTGTTGCCAGTATACTGTCACTAATGGTGGATATTGTCAGTATATGGGTCACCAGTGCCCGGTGTTGTCAGTATATGTCAACAATGCTCGGGGTTATCAGTATACCGTCAACAATGCCCGATGTTGCCAGTATTTGGTCACCATTGTTCAGCTAATATGTCACAAACATCGGAACCATCTTCAGCACCAGCTGCTTGTGATTTCAACCCATTTGTTCTGTAGTGAAACGCATTCTGCATTGTTTGTGCATTATGAACAGTCAGCGTCGCTAAAGCCGTCATTCGCCTGATCTCGGTTTTCGATTTCCCGTGCGGATTATCTACCCCATGATGGCATTCATTCCGATACATTCTTTGTTCTGCCTGTCGCCCACAGACGCGCGTGATCTTGACACAGTATTACCTCTATTGTTCTCACGTGGATGTTTTCTGGTGTAAATAAGTTCGAACAAATGTACAGAAATGTGGTACATTTGCCAATTTACTTTTTGCGATACTAAATAGTGTGCTGATGTTGCTGAATGTGTCAGATGAAGCTGCAGGATGATAAAAAGTAACCACGCTCCTTAGGGACAGTTTATTTTTCTAGCAATGCTTTGTATGTATGCTCCTACATGTTAGGAATATCCCTGTGATATCTGCGCTTTATATTTCCTTGCTATAATTCGTAAAACAGACGTTTCCTTTGCTGAAAATACCTTCAAAGCTAGTGTTACAATAAAAAAAATTCTTAAATTTGTTAGGCGTTTGTAGTATGAACATGCAGAACCGAGATTTTTAGATTCCCAGGGCGTTTTTTGTTATTTTTATCTTTCATGGTTTGACGCCGCGCAGACTAGTAGAAGTGTACCGACGTTTCGGACGATCCTAGTGTTCCTGTCGTCTGTCCTGATAGTGGAATATCGGCACTCTTCTATCAGACTACAAGGCGTCACGTCGTCCCGTACCAGATTTAATATCAGAACAATTTAAATGGTTTACGGGATGGAAAATTCGTCATCTGGACAGACAGACAAACAGAGAAATGTTTTGTTACTGACACAGACGATTGTTAAAATTATGTAGCGTCGACACTGATAAACGAGCCGATTGTGCCTCAAGCATATCACTGTATTTTCTGCGCTTTTTGGAGGAAGTTTTAAGCGGCCCCCCGGAGATGCGCATTATATCGCTCCGACCAAACTTAATTACATTTATTAGCCTTGAATGTCGATATGTCGGTAACATGGGGTGCTGCCCGACAGCCGGTAAGGGCAGTAAGCTTACAAGCAAAAAATATACATATTGTGGGCGCGTGAGTTTCCTGTACAAAAGCAAACCAGGACACAGCATCGGATTGGATCGCTTTGTGTCTCGTCACTTCAAACAAACACGATAATTTTATTTTACCAGGCCTGACAATAAAGTAATGAGACTGGTTCAAAAAATTATTTTATTTATTCATCAACTACTATGCGGCCACTTTCAAAGTGCGTCCCTTGTGTTTGTACACACCTTTCAGAGCAGTGCTGCCATTGTTTGTAGCATTCCTGGAACGAAGCAGGTGGGATACACTTTACGGCCTGCGTTGCAGCCCTTTGTATGTCTCCCGTTGACTCCAAGTGGTAACCTTTCACTGCTTATTTTATTTTTTGAACTAAAAAGAATTCGCAAGGTGCGAGAACAGGTGACTAAGGAGGCTGCGGCGTCATCGTAATGCAGTGAGATGTCAAAAACTGCGCTACAGAGAGCGCTGCATGGGCTGGCGCATTGTCGTCATGAAGGAACCACTTCTTCGCCATGTTTGGACGAACCCACATGACACTCTTCAGTCTTTGAAGAATTTCTGTGTAGTAATGTTGATAGATCGCCTGTGCAGCAGGAACACACTATATGTGAACAATACCCATGGAATCAAAGAAGCACACAAGCATGCATTTCACTTTTGACTGGGACATGCGTGCTTTCTTTGGTCTTGGTGATACTTTTGAACGCAATTCCAAACAATGACGTTTGGTCTGTGGATCATATGGGAAAAACCAACTCTGGCAACAGTGATAATTCGGTCCGTTAACTCTGGGTCGGCTACAACTTGTTCCAGCAGATCGGCACAAACACTCAGTCACGCATGCCGCTGTTGCTCTGTGAGGTTCCTTGGAGACATCTTGGCACAGGTTTTTCTCATCCCCAATTCTTCAGCCAGTACCAAACGAACAGTTTCCCTGTTCATGTTCAGTACATCAGCCGTCATTGTAACTATTAATATTCGACAGGATCGAGCAAGTTCTCTTACCGGTACTGTGTTGTCACCTGTCCTTGTTGTAGTCCGCTGCACTGCTCATCTTCAACAAGGGTTCTGCCTTCAGAAAACATTTTGTGCCAGTGACAGGTTTTTTCTCCAGACATTGCGTCATTTCCAAAGGCCTGCTGAAGTTTCCCACGTGTCGTGGTGGAATTCTCACCAAGTTTAACACAAAAAAGATGGCATAACACTGCGCGACATTTCGTGCTTCCATTTGCAGGACAAGGTTCACAAACACGTACTGACATGTCAATCACCTACTCCACACTGAGGTACTGCAAAGCCATGGCACTGCAAGCGGGGATGGAGGAAGGACCAAGGTCCAAACCTGTCTGCGCTAGCAGGCTGCGGTGTTGCAAGTCCAGCTAGGAGAAAATCAATCTCATTACTATATTGTCAGTACTCGTATATTGACAAAACCGAATTCGTCTATGAAATTTGGAAATCAAGAAAATCATAATCAATTGAAGGAAACACTCTCACTCCTTTCCCCCAATTACTTCAAACATCCCCCTTCATTATACTTCCCACTGAACTGAAACATACCATGTAGTTAATCTCCTCTCCCCCTTGAAAGACACTTTCCCATTTAGTTCAGGTCTCTTAACCTAATCTAATAGACCGCAATGTCAACTAACACATCGACTCAGATAACATCCAGTTGTACATATAAACCAACACCGTCCAGAAATGAATAACATCGGTGAACGAACTTGTATTTTTGTAAATGATGAACACACAAATGATGACATCAGACAGCAACAGCGTTCTTGCTGACTGGACTCTTCTAATTAGACAGAAAAAAGGATAATCCGATCACAACATCTGAACATCGATCGTGTAACTTTTTATTAAATTTTACCGTCAGTACAGGTAACAAACTGATAATGATTTGTAATTAAAAGTGACATCCAAGTTTTAATTGTATTTGACTGAAACACTGCACAAAAAACTCTACAAGAACAACGTGACGCTCAAATACGCAGTAGACTCTGGCGCCTGTACCAACACTGGCAAATCTTAATCCAAATTAATTCAAGCATCGAGGAGTCGTTCGGTGCGAACGCACGGGCAAACAGCAGTTCAAAGGAAGTCACGAATCTCTGTGATAAGCGGTAAGCTTCTTATGTATCAAAGGAGCGCCCGAAGGAATTTCATTTCCCAAAATATCGGTCCATAAAAGAGCGGAACTTTTTCTGGTACTTTGCATGTAAGACAGCTTATCACGACGTGCAAATGTCAGTCGGAACCTAAACTGATAACTTTCCTTGCGATAAATAGGATATCAACGAACGTGCGACACAGATATGTGGAATATAAGTGTCATGCGTATTAGAAACACTCTTACTGAAGTAATGATTATTTAATGACGCGGTATCGACTGCTACCCACAGGTCTGTGCTGGTTGTATGGTACACTAGAAGAAAATGGCATTGCAGTTTTGGAGATCAATTTCACACAATGCAATAATTAAGACATTCTATGCTTCCGGATTAATGTCTATCTTTAAAAAAAAACACATAACATCGCATTCTCCGCCTAATTTAAAGACTGTCTTTTCTTAATGTCCATTTCCACTTATTGCTATTCTTCTTGCCATAAAAAAAGCTAAGCAATTTCATGTTTACGTCGACCTTAAAAACCCCCTGCCAGCAGTTCCATGCTCTTTTCTCAATCTTCGCTTTAAGTGTTTGTATTCCTCGCCTTCTTCGGCCTCATTCTTTACTCTCCTGCTCGCCGAGCATTTTCCAAGAGCCACTAAGCACTTCGGCATGTCAATCCCTCTGACCGCCCGCCTGCACGAAACAGCACGATTGCCATCGGATGGATTTTTGTAAAATGACCTATTTTTACCTTACTGATATTTTCGGGACATTTTGATTGAAAAGGTACAAAAAATAGGAGTATCTTCACATTACTTTTTGTGTACGCTTATAATATTTCACAATTACTGATTCTTATAATGAAATAGGGTATCCCAGTAAACCATCTCGGTCATATTTAGTCCAAGTTTAACCCAATGACACGTCTCATTCTCTAAGATCAACATTCATATTGTAATGAATGAACACGGTACATACGAAATTCGAATTTGGATTTGCATTCGAATTGTACCCGGATGCAACACAGTTACTGCAAGCCCACTAAAAGTTAGTTTTGTCAACAGTTCAGCATACTGTTAAATACTATATATATATATATATATATATATATATATATATATATATGTATGTATGTATGTATGTATGTATGTATGTATGTATATACAATTAAGGCACATTTCCTTTGCCGTAACGTGACGGAGTCTACGAACTCCCGCTGTACGGAAGCCCAGCTAACAGTTCAGTGCACTAAGATGTATGCTTACTTTAGTTAAATCAGCTGCTCTACTCTATAAAACACAACGCGACCAGGTAAACGCCCTCATTCTCGCACAAATTATTTGTTATATCTACGTCCGAATTTACGACGTAATGGAGGAAGTTCTGACTTCGACATTAATGAAGAATTTTTATTATGTTTACTGGAAACATGCTGCTTCTGCTTATACAAGTTAAGCTACATTGAACCTACTTAGAAAACTTTGTGATTTTGAATTCTTACGAGTTGAGCAATTTTGGCCGAGAATATTTAAGATAACTATTCTAAATTATTATTCTAAATTTCCGACGTAGATTGAGTTTTATAGAGGACAGCAAGCAACTAATTTGATTTATTTTGTATTCAAACTATTTAACTTACATTATTTGTATAAACTTTTAATTCCTTTGGTAATATTAATTTGTTGATTAATTAAACATTTGACTAACTACATTTTCTAACACGGTTGACGTTTACTTTACAACCTGGTTATGAAGTCCTTGATTATTCGATAGGTTTATTCAGTTAACAGTGTTGTTTTTGCTACCCTGTCTATTTGAGTGTGCGTTATAGTAGTTTTTGCCAGTTTCACAACTTCCTATTCCTAGAATTTAAGAACAACTGGATGGTGGCAGCGACCTAGATTGGGTAGACCGAAACGTCGTATTATTCAGTCCTGCAGCCTATGATGTCTTCGCGAGTGTAGCATAGTTGACGTTTACTTACTCTCGGGAGGCATTACAATATATTACAGTCGCATCTAACCAAACCTCAAATAAATTAACCTAACCCGAAATAAACGAACTTAACCGAACATAAACGCAACCAAAGAGAATCCAAAATAATCCAAACCAAGCCAATTAGAACAAAACCTGTGTCAACTTAACCCAGCGCAACCTAACAAGAACCAACCTAACCGGGGGTTTACTAGTTGCGTCCCGCGGCCACTTTTCAGACAACGGGACGTGTATCAGTTGCGTTCCGGCTGCTCAGGGTTAGGATATTGGTTACGTCCTGCAGCCTGTTTTCAGGTATAACATTGTGTACCAGGCTGCTGAGGACAAACTGGACGGCTCTAATGTAGAACCGGAACAAAGGGTACTTTGGTTCGATGTCCGTCTGCGGCACTGCTCATTGGGCCAAATAAAGCGAGAACTGGCCAAAATTTTAGAATTTTAATATTTTAACCTTTCCAACGCAGGCGACGCATGTATTCCTTCGAGATGAAAGAATCCATGAGGATGGCACCCAGGTGACGAAACATGTAGAAGACTATTCACTTTATTTTTTACCAACTTATGCACTTGTATATCAGTCAATATTAATGCTGATACATTAAAATATTAAAAGATAAACTATAAAATGATTTAAAACTCCGACATGTTTCGGTTTACTTTATAAAACCATCTTCAGAGAGTCTCCTGTTCCTATTAAAGTTACTTGTTATCTGATATTACCGCTGAGGTATGATAGAAGCATGTCTTATTTCATATGTGATGGAGCCGGATATCATATTACGTGTATTCCTTGTGTTGGTTTTCTTGTTTCGTTTATTAATAATAAACGAAACAAGAATCATACCACGACCTACAGATGCAGACACAGAAATAATATTAATAATAAACGAAACAAGAATCATACCACGACCTACAGATGCAGACACAGAAAACCAACACAAGGAATACACTTAATATGATATCCAGCTCCATCACATATGAAATAAGACATGCTGCCAGCATACCTCAATGGTAATATCAGATAACAAGTAACTTTAGTAGGCACAGGAGACTCCCTGAAGATGGTTTTATAAAGTAAACCGAAACATGTCGGAGTTTTAAATAATTTTATAGTTTGTCTTTTAATATTTTAATGTATCAGCATTAATATTGACTGATATACAAGTGCATAAGTTGGTAAAAAATAAAGTGAATTGAATCAATATGCACGGTGCTACAGTGAAAATATGTAGAAGACTAGTATTTGACATAAATTACATTTTGTTAAGTACACGTGTTGGTTGACGCATTAATTCAAACAAAAGGTTGTTAGAAGAAGCGGTTTGGAAAGGTATTGTGTACCGAAACTCTGCTATCACTTTCCCAGTGGCAATTTCGTTTATTGAGGGAACTGATTATTGTGCATGGAAATAAAATTAAATACTACGAGAACTAAATAAAATCGTAATATTTTATGAGCAAGAGGTAATTTTTACATCAATTTTTATTACGCTAACTTTTCGTTGCACGAAATTTGAGGCCCACTATTTACGCAGAGCTGCAAAATTAATCTCAGGTGATGCAGCTCCATTTGCTACATTGTTGTATACCTCTGAACCTTACTATTAGTACATAAAAAATTTAACTGCTAATATGTGATACTCTGGAAGTTACTAACGATTACATACATTAGTGCCATTTAGGTACAGTATTTGTTCATGCGGTTTGACATTTAATCTACGATTTTGAGTGCCCACCATTAGTTTTAATAAAAGGTTAGCAGAGTGTGAATAAATAACCAAGGTTACAGGTTATGTACGTTATGCTTAATAATGTATACTTTATATTCCCGTACGTATACCTAACTTCTATCTGTTTATTGTTATATGTTTTATAATAAACTATGAAACGTTTGCGCAGAATTATTACCAGACGAGAACAAAATTAAAGCACAAGGAGAGGTTTAAGATTTGGACACAAAAGGAAAGGCGAAGCACGGCGATATAACAGTGAACACTTTCAAAATAGCGATAAATGGATGTAGAGATATTTTTGTTTTAAAGAATCTAGATAACACTTTTACAGTTCTTTTATGATGAGACAGATGATGTACATACAACGTAATATTGAGGCGCGTTCATGCAACCATTGTTGCAGTGCTAAAGCAATAAGTATTACGTATTTTGAGCCTTAGGCTCCCAGCACGAAATGCTTTTGCGTCATAAGCGCCGCAATTTCTGAATAAAATGTGTGTTTTGAATTTATCTACAACTTTCGTCTCAAACATTACTCATTCTAAGAAGAAATGGGCGAGATATGATCAAAAATGTGTATTGGGCTTCACGTAAAGTACCCGTTATTCTTGTCAGATTTTAATGAAATAAAAGTTTCTGGATAGATTTTCGAAACAATCTCAAATATCAAACTTGATGACAATCCGTTCAGTATGGGCCGAATTTCCATGTAGGCTGACAAACGGACAGACAGACACGACAAATCTCATAGTCGCTTTCCGCAATATTGCGAACCCGCCTAAAAATTAAAACCGATATTAATGAAACAGTAATTGCTTTATTTCGAATTTTCAAACACTTATTTTATTTTCTATTATTCAATTTCAACATTATTATTGTTACTTCACAGCCCGCCTTAGGTTGAAGAAAGTTCTCCGAATACATTTAAGGAAACTCGTCAGAATATATCTTTTGTTTGTATTGGATTTTTGAAAATATGGTTTCATGAAAGAAGAAACCAACAGTATATCACAGACGGCAGAATGTTTGGAGCAAGACGTCCATTTACACATTAAACATATTACCAAAACAGATGAAACATAGTACGAAATGCCGTGCATTTAAGGTACGCGTGGTCGTTGAAAACATGGAAAGTTTAGATGCTGGGTGTTGTTTCTATTTGTGTGTTTGTCTGTGTGTGTGGTGTCCCTTGCTGCGATGCGGGTTCGCTTCACGGTCTGGTCGAAGGTTTCATCGTGTCTCTTTATGACACACATGAAGCAGAATCAAATGATACGCTCTCTTGACCGCGGGACGCAACTCGTACGTCCGCACCTAACATAATGAAACCTAACCTAGCCTAACCTAAACTAAACTAACCTAACCTAACTTTGACAGTGGAAAGCAACTGGTACGTCCCCACCTAACTTAACTTAACCTAACCTAACCTAACTTTGACCGTGGAAAGCAACTGGCACGCCCCCCCCCCCCCCCCCCCCCCCCACCAACACCACAAAACCAACAAAACCACACAAAAACCAACAAAACCCACCCCACACCAACCAACACAAC
>Ga0131853_10005494_pt1 | contig 22875 bp, 14 predicted proteins | sample TergutLab28metaG_FD_92764 | JGI IMG/M metagenome (GOLD analysis project Ga0131853, IMG submission 92764) | Labiotermes labralis P1 segment gut microbial communities from Petit-Saut dam, French Guiana - Lab288 P1 (version 2) (version 2) | ecosystem: Host-associated > Arthropoda: Insects >...
GTGGGGACCCGTTGCGCTGACCACGTGACACCCCTCTATCCGCAAAAGTTGGCACTAACTTCGTCGACCGGCGGCCGCCGCTCTGTCGGTATAGTTCGCGTGCGGACTAAGGCCACGGAGTTTGTTTGTTTGTTAGACAACCTAACAGTGACTCTGGGTACCTTCAATCCGCGACCCTGCACAATTTCAGCTATGCCATGGGCTTCTCAACTTTTTGTGGCAAATGGCCACACTCTTTATCGTGGGTTGTTCGAGGGCCGCCTGTGGAGAACTGACAGTAAGCGCTACACCTGACCGCCAAAATTACTGTGTAATTTTTACGCTATATACATGATTAACAAATGTGCCCGCGGGTTGGATACCCGTGTTTTATACTTGAAGTACTTATAAATAATCCTGCATTTTTAACATTGGTTGTGGAAATCTGACCCTCAGGTTATCATAAAATCATTTATCTCTGACTCATGACTGTATGGATAGGTGCACAAAGCTTTCGATGCTGACACACATGTAAAAGCACCGTACCACAATCTAAAACGCGCGCGCGCATGCTAACTCACTGTGTGATTCGATACTTTGCGGGTTACGCGTGTCTAGCCAGTGGAGATTCATCACCAAGTGGTGGTGTACGTGGCGCATGGAATTTCGATGGAACAGGTTTGGTTATGGTACACAGCTTTCGATAACCGACATAGAGATGCTGCCGACGTGACGTCCACTGCGGATGAAAATGTGCCGTGTAGATGGCCTTAAGAGAGAGGAGAGAAGCATTAAAATGGCGTCGCCGGAGAGCTAGACGGTATGTTGGGTAGGGCTATAGCGTTGTCCATGACCAGTTGGATTACAGAAAAGTCTGTGCACGCTGGGTGCCAAAGAAATTCTCAGGCGATCACAAGGTCCTTCGATGTATGAGACTGTCTATCATGCAGCTGAGTTAAGTTGCAGAAGAATCTGGATACCTTGGGGGAATGGGCGGTAGTTGTATGTTTTGTATGTTTCTGTTTAATTTTGTAAATTATGTATTTTGTATTGTTACGTTTATGTATTCTTATTGTTGTGTTTATGTATTCTTATTATTATGTATGTGCTGTTCTGTGTATTCTGTTTCATTGTGTCGTTCTATGTACTGTTTGTATGCAAATGTGTACTGTACTACTGCCAACGGGTGTCAACCCAATTGCAGTTAACAAATATATCAATATCATATCACACATATATTAAACCGATCAAGGAGAATCGTTTCTGCAGTGTCTTGTGACTGTGGATGAAATACGGGTTAATCACGAGACACCCAAGATAAAAACAGCATTACTGTTGTGAAAACACCCAAAATCTCTCCAGCAAAGAAATTCAAAGCAACGCCATCAGTAAAGAAGGTTATGGCAACTGGCTTCTAGTACTAAAAATATCTGCGTCTTGTAGATTCCCTTCACCGAGGTAGCAGATTAAAAGTTGAGGGTCATTATAGTATTTATGAGAGGTTAAGACAGGCCAGACGTCGAGAAAAAGAAAGAAAGAAAATACGTGATTTACTCCCCCAAGGTAAATCAATTTTGCGTGATAAAGCAAAGTCCCACTCCACCAAGCTGACTTGTGTCAGGTTAAGACGCTACAACTGGGAATTATGGACCATACTTTCTACTGTTCCAATCTCGTGCCCAGTTGTTTCCATCTGTTAAAACTTTGGATCCTTCCCACACACAATTTGTGTAGCCAGTCTATTGCCATATCCCCCGTACTGTTGTGTCGCACATTTCTCATTGTTTTAAAGTTTGCTTATTTTCAGATTGTATTTTTCCTTGCAAGACTAGAGAACTGAAATCTGTGTGCCAGCTCAGACAATATGCCTTCTTTGTGGCAAATTTTGCCATTTGCAGTGTTCACGTTTTTATTAATGGGCAAATACCACTTCGGAGAGAGACCGCACACAATTGTTCAAAGTCATTGGTTGGTAAAAGGCATTAAAGCAAATTTTACTTATTCAGACAAACCACAAAGACGTAGCTTCACTGCTTTTAAAATTGTATTTGTTGTATATTTTCAAATCAAGGAATAACGTACATAGATTGCAGTAAATATCTTCCTTCAGTATGTCTTAATTCTGGGGATTTATATGCCATTATATATTATATTATATTATATTATGTGTCTTGTTATATTTGTCAAGTTAGGACCACTTTGTATTCAGCTCATTTCTCTGGCCGAGACAAGGAAACTGTACGCACTGAAAGCAGCCCATACACAACACGTCAGCACAGAGCTGGAGCAGGAAAGCCTTCCGAAGCACGATGCAATGTCACGAAGTGGCATGTGGAAACGTCATAACGAAGTGTGAATAAAAGAAACTACATCCGAACAATTATTGTCAACACTGATATCCAGTTCGGAAATTAAATGAAATTAATTTTAATGCAAACTTCAATTTCGGTCTATGCCAATTAAGACTTACCTGTATGGCACCCGTGGCTAAAGTTAGGTTTGGCTCCGTGACTTCTGTCTCCAACCATGTGAAGGCCACACCGCTGTTCCTCCAACCTTTGTATTCGCGGGAAGTGATGTGTTCCGCTCCACAGGAACGAAGTTTCATGTGATAATCCCAGTCGAAAACCCCAACACGGCTGTCATACCGAGTACCCAGATGTTGACGTACGCGCTGGTCCCAGTAGTGTGAGATTGGAAACCTCGTCTTAGGCTGTTGCCAAAACTTGAATACGTTCTCCAGGTAGTCACGTTCTTTATACTTCAAATTGTCCAGGCTTAGAAGAGGAATTCTTCCAACCTGCCAACAGGAATCCATTTTTATTTTACTTCAGGCACGGTGTGCATAAAATCCATTCGCAATCCAGAATCGTTTCGGTTTGTATGTGTCAACCCTAAACTTGCTGTCAAATTTAGATAAAGTTTGGTTCTAAACGAAAAGAATCTCACATCACAATGACAAAAATTAGGGTCAGCAGTAAAAAATATGGCATAAATCACAGCAAAAAGAAGGGTAATAGTACGTCAGAAAGAATTAATTTATGCATTCGTTGCCTTCATTTTACTGTCTGATACAAAGAGAAGAGAAGAGAAGTGTGGGTTGATGAGGCTGGAGCTTTCCAAGCAAAAGTGGCGTGCTCCTCTTGCACACACACACGCGTGAGCGCGCGCGCGCGCGCGCACGCGTGTGTTTAAATTTTTTTATCCTACCAATCTGGAATACCTACTAAAATCTTAAAATTCAAATTTGAGGTCTCCAGATTAATTCTCCAGTTCCTGCAGCCTTATTAATTATTCTTTTGAAAATTTAAAGACGTGTCTTCTACATTTAAAATATATTTCATTTACCGAATTCAGATTTATAATGTATGTCAAATGATTTAAAATGCCTAGTCATTAACCTAAGCATAAAACACATACGTGTTGTTATTTGCCATACCGTCAAATAAAATTTCCATTTGCACCGTTTGTACAAAACTATTTCTAAGTACCTACAGTATTATAATTGTTTAAAACGTGGCACGGTTGTATAATATCCAGTAGTTTATCTTTCCAGAGATGCAAATGTAGAAACTGTACCATTAAACAAGTAGAAGATCGGCATAGAGGAAATACAGACCTTCAAACACTACAACATTTATTGATTGCTTGCTACACGTTTCGGCTTGTTTTTGTGAAAAGCCATCATCAGGCAATTGAAAGTACATAATTAAAGACAAAGTAAGGTAAAGAAGTCCCATTACAGGCCTGGACAGGCCCAGAGAGTTCCAGGAAGTTAAGGCTCTCAGATTACATGACAAGGGCACAGGATTGTGGTAGGTTGTCAGCCTTACGCACCGGCCGCTTTTACCCCCAGGAAATACTCCTGGTACTCATTTCTATTAGAGGCTGAGTCGACCCCAGGGCCATAGTGCGATCGGAAGGATTTTATGTCAATGAAAAATCCACTGACACTAGTTAGGATCGAACCAGCGACCTTCCGATTTGTAGCACAGCGTCTTAACCACTATGCTACCGCGGTCCCCACATAATTGAAGACAATTTAAATTCTACCAATTATATGATACTCCTTCAGATAGCAGACATCCCAGCTTTACAAAATTGGAGCTGGTCAAGCCGAAACTAAATAAAAGATTCGGCTGTATATTCTACATTCAAATATAATATGTGTAAATTACATTAAAATGTTGAAATTTTTTTCCAGTACTTCCGGGTGTGAATGGGAAGTTTTTCAATATTAAAGTAAGCGTCATTGGGTACAATCTGTAACAAAAACCCTGATAAGGTAAAGTTTCTAAATTATCTTATATCAAAATACATAAAAAGTGAGTGTGACATTAACAAGAACGTAGAAGATATTAAACGAAGAAACTGATTAATAGCGTTATAGCCCGACTGTACCCCACATCTATGTTTAGCTGACAGAGGTCAAGAACAGTACGTACATAGAGGCATCATTAACGCAGTTAGTCACTAGAAGAACTTCATGCTGCTTCGAGATATACGGTTGGACCTTCTGAATATGGTATTGAAAGTTAGGGTTTCATAATATGCGGATAACTCCTTGGGTGACTAGCTATTAGATTGCGAAATCTCTTAATCTTGTAAGGTCTAGAGTTCTCACAGACGTAATTATGAAGAATGCTGTCCCTTGGATGTAACACCGTGTATTCTGAAAACATTTTACCAACATTTCGAAGGAACCTGCTGGCTGTATCTTCAGGACTGAGACGCCAGGTTTCTGCGAAACGTCAGGATATTTCCACCAGACTACATGGCGCCACAACTTGGAAGACAATGTTTTGGACTCGTATTTGTTACCAATGAACACAGCTCATTTGCGCCTTAATCTATAGATCTAAGTGCACACCAACACAATTGAATTAAAACCTAATTTAATGTGCTGCTACATTTTTTAGGATAAGTTATTATACTAAACTTTACTTTCAACATAATTAAGTAAAATGGAACATGCTTGTGGTTCCTAATTTTTTTTCTCGCGGAAGACTCTTTGATCCGAGAATATCTCATTCAAATTTAAGCAAATTCTTCTGCCATTTATTATTGTGTTGGGTATATAACCAACGAACAAACAATAAGCTCACACCATAAGTGTACCTGGAAATCTAAATCCGTAACCATGTGCACAAACTGCGCAGACTTTCGTGCAATGAAGTTGGCAGTTGCTGGCCGGACAAGCGAGTTGCCGTAGAGTTCAAGGAAGAGGCGAGTCTTGTCTTGCAAGCCCAGTTCTTCTGGGGGCTCCAGGGCAATGGTTAGCAACATCACTTGTCTAGCAACTAAATCCAGACTTGCTTCATATACATAGAAATTGATTTTTAGATTGTTTTCATGTCTGTAGGTCTGAGCTAGTGTTTTCACAACATGCCTTCCATCTGCAGCACCGATTAATAGTACATTCAGTTCCTTCATAATTTCATACTTCTTGCTGTTGTACCTCTCCCACTCATCCTGCAGGTCCAGAGCTGGACTGTATCCCCACCACATAACTTTTGGAAGAAACCAGAAACACAGATATATTCCTCGTCGCTTATTACAAGCAACTGCACGCTAAAATACATAAAATAAACAAGGTCGGTTTCTATGACAACGCAATAAAACGGAAACAGCGAAGTTTAGTGTACCTTCCAACGCACACCGTAACAGAAGCGCTTTCTAATTTCGCTGCATGTCTGTCTGTGTTGCGTCCACGGTAAATGGCTGGCCGAAATGTTAATAATACTGCAGCATTAAGTACCGATGAGTGAATTTTACGGTTCCAGATTATCACAACTTTCGAATCTAAAGTGATAATATATCACCAGTTACTCTCATATTTCATGCAGTTGGTACTTTTTAGGCGCGTTCGCAAAATTCCGAAAAGCGACTATTAGTTTCGTCATGTCTGTCCGTCTGGAACACTCAGCTCCTAATAGACGGACTTTCACGAAATTTGATATGTAAATATTTTTCGAAATTCTGTCGAGAAGATTAAGTTTCCCTAAACTCTGACAAGAATAAAGGGGACTTTACACGGAGACCAATGTACCCCTTTAATCATACCTTCTTCAATTGTTCGTATGAGAAATGTTTCAGACATACGTTGTGGAAAACAAAACACACATTTTATGTTCAATAATTTTTTTTTTCGAAAATCGTGCCGTTTATTTGATAATGCGGAGAAATGAAGGAGAGCCGGAGAGGCCACAGATGACAATTTGGTGCACGTGTATTTCACTCACGGTACCTAAGGCTACATACTCGGAATAAGTAATAATTATTGTTTTTCTATTGCAACATTTGTTGCATGAACGCGCCTCAGTGTTACGTTTTACGTACTGTACATTGCCTCTCCAGTTACTCATTACAGTGTCCTATGAAGCAGGCTGCAGTTCATGCGGTTGTCACATGATAACCGTTGACAGTGTATTATAATGTGCGAACACAGGATGCAATGCAATGGAATGATACTCTAACATGAAAGTCCGTCGAATTGTGTTTAATAATATTGACGTCCATAAATAAATCAAGAGACGGATGGACATATATTGCCAATTTTCATATCGATAACAGGAGGATCTTGATGAATAAAGAAATTTATGCAAGTGTTAAAAACCTACTACAATAGAGATGATAAGGTTAAATACATTACGTTAGTTTGGGCATGTACAGAGAATGGAAAAAAAAGAGAATTCCCTAAAGGGTATTATATATGAATTTGGGAACAACAAGATTGATAGGTAGACCAAGAAATAGATGCCAAGATGAGGTGAGAGAAGGTGGAAGAATAGTTCGTGGACAAGGGTGGCAGGAAAAAGTACATAACAGAGAGGAATGGAAGACGCTCCTAAGAACGGCAAGGAATCGTCGCATTCTGCACACGCCAATGGAATGAATGAATGAAAAATATCTTTTGGGGCCTTTGAAATACAAAGAGAATTTCTGTAATTGTAATGAATGCCAAAAGAGTCATCTTTGTGATATATTTGGTTCATGCAGTAGCACACCGAACCACAACTTCAAAACAAATCACAACACAGAAGTCACTGTTGATGAATGCACACTGGTTAATTCATTCACATTGCTACATACAACAACAACAGACACAGGGACATCCCTGAAAACGAAGATGAATTGCTGCAGAAGATGTTTCACTTATAAAATGATTCCTTGAAGATACTATGTTGTTTTAGCCGTCTCAGTGGTGCGTTGCGAGCGATGGTGTGTGTGTGTGTTGGTTTTTTGAGAAGTCACAGTGATTGCTGTTTAACCACAAACGCTCCAAATCATCATCATACAGCATCTACCAGTTAATATCCTTCCAACGTAAATACAAAACCGATCTGCCAAAAGGGTTGACCCAACGCCTCTATATTAAGAGTTTAACAAATGGAAGAAATTCAAACCGCATATCGGAATTAATGCTTCCCATCTGCCTATGGCTATCACACCTGCGGGGTTCAACCTCCACAGCACAACAGCCATGAATTAACAATCACGGCACGCTTCATACCAACACCTCAACATGGAAAAACAGAATTCGGCAATATCAACCAGAACATCCCCTAGCAGACACCATACACTTTACACCAGTGACCACAACCCAGAAAACGAAAATACCTTCGCCTTTCTACTATACCGCTAGAGCGTTACCCTTTATATCGGTAGCACTGCATTTAATGTTATTTGGGAATGTCTTAGATGTGAACGAGATCTCGCCAATAATAGCAGACACATTGTATATTGTATGGTTAGCCTTAAAAAAAGAAGAGTACAACCTGAAGATGGCCAGTATAGAGGCCGAAACATGTTGTTGACAGCTTTGTAAACCACCTGTAGCAAATATAAGTTGTGTTTGACTGTACTTCCGCCTTATTGTAATGACATGAGAGAAATAATTTTTAATTTACATATTACCTTGTCAGAAATTACCACAAGAATCATGTTCATATTTTCAGGGTCTGAATGAATAACATATGCTTCACAAAACATGTTGTGACACTGCATAACAATGCTGTCTAGTTGAGGAGAAGTTATGTATCAGAGTGGGGCATAAATACAGAACTACAAATATAAATGGGAGATTATGTTGGAGCCCACAGTGTTAAGATCCCATATTCCCATCACAGATGCATAAGTTCAGTCCTGGGGAATTGTGTCTGGATTTATGATTAATTAAGTGGTACTGGAACAAGTTTTCTTCAGAATTTTTCCACTTTCCCCTGCCAGTATCATTTCACAGATGCTCCATAGTCATGTATAACACATGATGCATGCTGGAAGACTGACCAACCTGGGCCATACTCCGAACTTCAAATTTGATGGTACCTAAGTTAGGAATTTTATTATTATGCCATAATAACTGGCAACTCGGGAAAACTGAGGAAAAACTACAATAGGGAATTGAGTTTACTTATGCAGAGTGATTCAGGGGGAAAAGGTAAATATTTTGGAAGGGTGATAGTATCAGTCATTGTAAGAAAACAGACTCATATGAACATGTGTCCAATTCTGAATTGTTGCCGAGAAAGAGCTGTTTGAATCTGCAAATACAGAAGCATTGCAAATGGTAATAAAGAAAGAGAAATTTCTTGTTAATTTTAATGTTTAAGAATGACAAATTTGTTTCACAGAAACGACAGATTTCTTACAATCATAGGCATAATTTAGTGGGTCAAGGAGGGGCCAATGCCCCATCCAAATATTTTTTAAGAGGGGCAAATAAAAAATTGGGATTAGTTGGGGAAAGTGGAGTATGTATATCAAACCAGTCTTCCCTCTCTTTGTATATGTAACTTGATTGCTTCATAAAGTTCCTAATAACCATGGTCGATTTTGCGCACCCCCCCCACAAATCCCCAATGTTATCAGCGAAGTTAGACCTAAGCTTACATTTCACAATAAATATTAAAAAATCCCACTGTCAAAATCAATGCACTTTGCTAAATGCATTGAGGCTGATTGTGGGATTTTCAGCATTTTATTGTGTAATGTAACAAATTTGTCATTTGTGCAACAAACCTATCAATTAGACTTTATATTAAAACTGTAATAAAACTAACAGTAAGAATTTCTTTTTCTTTATAACCATTCACAATTAGGCACATGTTCGTATGACATTTTCTCACAATGAATGGAACTATCACTTCCAAAAATACTGACCTTTCCTCTTGAAGCACCCTGTATACATTTGTTCAAATTTCTGTTCTACTTTGTGTCCTGTCTGTCGTTTGCTGTAGTTCCTCTCAGCTTCTGCATGAGATGGTTGGTGGTCCTTTTAAAACAGAGAGCACCACTTCTTCTGTAAACCTTCTGTTTTCAAGAAAGTAATATAGGAACTGTCAATCACCAAAGGACATCATCAAATATCAGTAATTAAAAACTGAAGGTTAAAATAAATTCTAGATCAACATAAAATTCATAGCAAGATCTGATTATTCTAAGTACTTGTAGGAGGATATAATATTTTATAATGTCCTAAAATTCGAACTTTTTTTTCCTAAACATATACACCTCACATTCAAATATGTAGTTAAATAATATATACAAATAGTAATATAGTTATATACACAACATTTCAACAAATTTTACAGTAGGAATTTTAAAATTCAGACTGTTACTTTATTTAATTTCAGATTCTGTTATTTAAATAACCAGAAAACATTCAGATATTTGTATTTATAAGAAAACAAAGAACATCGCACAAAATCCATGTAGGGAAAATTAAAACATAATGAGAGGTAATAAATCCTTTTAGAGGGTGAAACACTTCAAACATTTGGAAACCGCCCTAACAAATTCAAACTCAGTTCATGAAGCAATTAAGAGCAAATTGAAGTCAGGGAATGCCTGCTATCATTTGGTGCAGAATCTTTTGTCTTCCAGTAAGGTATCTAAAAATATTATCAGTACTATAATTTTTCCCATTCCTCTGTATGGGCGTGAAACTTGGTTGCTCATGTTGAGGGAGGAACACAGGCTGAGGGTGTTTGAGAATAGCTGCTAAGGAGAACATTTGGGCCTAAGAGGCTTCAGATAACAGGGAATGGAAAGAGCTTATGATCTCTACTCCTCACCAAATTCAGGTGATCACATCGAGAAGAATCAGATGGGTTGGGCATGTAACATGTAAGGGGGTTGGGGAGAGGTGCATACAGGGTTTTGGTGGGAAAACATGAGGGAAAGAGACCACTTGGAAGACCCAAGCATAGATGGGAGGATATCACGAAAGATCGTCAGGAAGTGGGATATGTGGCGTAGATTGGATTCATCTGGCTCAGGATAGGGACAGGTGGCGGGCACTTGTGATGAACCTTCAGGTTCCATAAAATACGGGGAATTTCTTGACTAGCTGAACTGGTTAGTGTCTCAAAGACTCTGCTCAATGTAGTCAAACCAATCAACCAAGTGCCTGGGGTCATGTTCAGTTACCACATACACACACCGCAAGCAATCTACTTCCAATCCTAGGCTGGGCCCAGTCTACACACACAAACAAACACCACACACACACAAACACACACTACACATGCACATAAACACAAACATACAGGGACTTTGCAGTGTGACCATGACTGTCACTGTCCCGATGTGCTGGTTACGGTGGTTCAGTCGCCATAAGTAGGGCGCCTTATTTTTTACATCACTATTAGGTGGCCGTGTGCCAAAAAGCAGGTCAAAAAAATCAAACGGAAATTTTCAGACTTTAAAATCATGCTACAAGTGGTATCAACCTTTCTGACCAACTCATAAGCTACTACTGTGTATCAAATACAAGAAATGAATATAACGTGCAATATTCCTTGCTGTTAATTTTGCAATTTTACAAATTTGGATAGGAAACAGAAAAGCTGCCAGGGTTCTAAATGTCAATGAGAAGATTCTATATCTCTTGACCTTCTGTACACAAAAGTGGCTGGTGGACTACTATGGCAAGAGCATAAGCGAAAGGAAAACAAGAAAAGATCAACAATCTGCAACACCTCCAAACTCCTGTCCAAAGAAGATGTGGAGAGACCAACCAGCTGGTGAAAGTCAGCATGATGATGTAGGTCACTTGCCATGGCATGAACCTGTAGCTGTGCCATGTAGATGTAGGTATCCCCAGTGCAAAGAACATTTAAGAATCAAGTGTGAAAAATGCAGGTTGCATCGTTGCTTGAATAAAAGCAAGAACTGTTTCTCGCTTGCCACACGAAATAAATATTTATGAGAATGGGCGGTTATCACAGTGGTCACTACAAAAAGACAGTGGTCACTACAAAAGGAGTAACTGTAAACCTATTTTTGTCATAATTTTGATTACTATGAAATGCATACCTAGTCAGAATGTTATAATTATGTAATTATCATCACCATCATCACCATAATTCACTTCACAGCAATTTTGCTGGTCCTCATATGTACTGGCCTCAATGACCAAGCACTTATTATTCACTGTTTGGCCAAAAACTTTCGGACTATATAGCATGTATTAAGTATTAGTGCTTTCTGTATTAGAATACACAGAAGGGTGGAGATTATTATTATTATTATTATTATTATTATCATCATCATCATCATCGTTTTTTTTATATAATTACATCAACGAGGAACTTTGACAGCAATGTAGAAGTGCATTTAACTGTTACTTAATAAATTGTAACATATATGCAATTTTTGTATTCCCTTCATGAAATAATGTGTTCAGACAGAACACAGTCTGTGCAGCAGACATAATTCTGTAATATAAGGGTATCTCATAATGTTGTTCAAAGCTGTACTACAAATTTTCAAAGGATATCTACTCTTAAAATGCCCTGAAATTATTTTATAGTATAATTAAATTTAAATCTCCAATTTCAAATCCTATTTATGCAAAGTGAGACCTGATATACACATCTGTGAATATACTGTCGTTTTGGAAACCAATTACTATACTCCAAAACATTTTTTTGTAGTAGTTAAATATTCAGGCATGAAATGGTTAAGATGACACATTTCTGATGTAGTACATAGAAATTCATGCTGTTATCAAATCCGTATGCTAGTTCTTTGTTTCTATAGGACTTCAAAATTTACCAACATGACTCACTACGAATTTGAGAGTGCATAATAGTTAATTATTCTTTACACAGTCCACCTTGTTCCTAGTTATGAGATATTCATATAAGTGACATGTATTTCATTTTGGATGTGATATTTGTAAGCTACCAAACAAAAATCTGGCAACAACATGTATTCATGACAACAACAATTTTTTGCACTGTTACAAACTCTTGCTATGATGGACTTCAAGTGTACATACTTAGATTCTGGCAAATCTTAATGTACCAGAATTTCTCATTATGTTGGGTACTTTTCAAGAGTTTTACATTACATAACTAACATCTCTGGTAATGTCTGGCACAGGGTTAGGTGCAACTTGTAGTGTTGAATCAATAAACACACAGCAATGTCAGATACCTGTTGAACCCATTTCCACAGCACACATATCAGATTGCTGTTTATGTGTGTGTCATGCTACTGTAAATGACTTTTATTCAGACATTCATTATAAAATGTAAATGAAGCCAAATAATTAGTTACATGCCAACCATTCCTATCTAAACAAAATACATACACTCCACAGCTGCTACAGGATAATAAAGCTCTTTCACGTTTATTTCTTCACATCCAATGATGTAAGCCTCTGTAACAGTAAACAATCTCCAAAATAAGATAAAGTAAGGCATTCTGAGACTTCAGACTTAGTTAACTGATATTAAGTATGTACAACAATATACACAATACATTAGAAGAAAGTGACAGTCATCTTTCTCCAGACATAAAACAAACTATGGATACAACTATCAAGTTACCATATGTCACATTTACTGTTTTTATCACTGTATTTTTAAATGTCTTTATATAAGAAAGGAATTACAGGTTTCATTCTACAAGAATATATCTATCTCCATTATTGTATCAAGAATTGAAAATCAGCACCACTGTGAATGGAAAAAAGGATCCTGTGCATGTACCGCTGATGAAAGAGAAAAAAGAGAATAGCCTACTTGAGCAAAATTCTATCACCTGAAGTGGAATCCAATCAAGTCCATTTCTACATCTTCACAGCTGATGAAATTAAATGGAAAGTATCAGTTTATGGCAGGTAAGAGTCTGCTCATTATTGGTTTCCCACTTTGATGGGTTATGATTCCCACACATGCAGCTGTATGAAGGTGGTAAAGGTTCCACAGTGAATGAGTGGCTCTTATTATTTTGCTCTTTGATCTCCCCCCCCCTCCTTTTCTTTCTTTCTTTCCTCCCCATCAACAGACTTCATACTATGTACAATGTGCAGTCAGAGAGTTTCCAGGCTGGCCGGAAGATGGCACTGTGACAGAATGCACACAACTCATTTGCTAGGCTGAAGTAAAGTAGAATCTGAGGACTCATTTCCTGTTGACTTCAACTTTCTAGCATGTGTCATTGCAAAATAATGACCTGTGGAGTGTGATTGTGTGTTGTGCCCTCTGTGATTTGTGCTCCTTCAGCAAATGGCACACTTTAAGGAAAGAGCATTTTCATCAAGTTCTGCTTCAAATTACACAAAACTGTTAATGAAACCTTTCATGTGTTAAAAAAACAAAGCAATAGCCTTTCAGTGTATTAGTCCATCATCTCCATGCCCAGAGAAGCCATGACAAATATAATGCAATGTGACATGCATGCCGATTGTTTTCTTTGACATTCATGAAACTGTGCACCACAAACTCATTCCACAGGCACAAACATTTGTGTGGACTTCTACAACGTGTGCCAAAAACAACTTGAGAAGTGGCATTATGGAGACTGGTTCCACCATTATAACACTGTTCCTGCACATCTTTTGTCTTTGCAGGAATTTCTGGACAATAATGGCAAGACTATTAACCTACACCCTCTGGAATCTCTGGATGTGGCACCCTCAGAGTTCTTTTTCCTAAAATTAAACTGGTGCTGGGGAACAGAGATTTCATGATATCAGCATGATTCAAGAAATGCAGGCTACATTTTCAGAGCTCTGAACACAGAATGTTCTAAAATTCTTTCAAAAAAGAAACAATCATTCAGCTTCCTGAATTCATTTTCAAGGGGATTGCTTTATAAGGGACAGAATGGCCTAGCAAGTGAATACTGTTACCATTAAAAATGTATTGTCTGGAAACTTTCTGATAACACTTCATATCTTTAGCTTACGAAAGTTTGCTTCCTACACATCCTTTGTAATTAATGTCTCCTCCTCAAAGATGGTCTGAGATGCACTGTACAGAGTATTAGAACATCAAGTTTTCTAGGTTATTAATGTTCAGTAAGAAGTCAGTACAATGTTAAGTACGTCGCACTTATTCCAATGAAGTATCACTCCTATTCAACATAATTCCCCACAACTTTGATGCTTCTGTCCCATCTTGGGACAAGTTTAAAAATTCCATCACAGTATAAATTTGGCACAAGCATACATAAAAATTTACCAAACAGCCATTTCCACTTCCATATTATTATGGAAATGATGACCTCCCAAGTGTGGATCAGCAGCGGAAAAATATCACCTGTCTTTAAATGTGATCTTTCAGCAAGACAATGCAACCCCACACAACACATGCTGGACACAACAGCTGTTGCAGTCATTCAACTGGGAATCTCTGGACCATCCATCCCATTGTTTGGACTACTGATGTAATGCTTGGGAGGCTGCCAACTCCACAATAATAAAGGAACATATATGTCTCTCTGTGAATGGGTGAAAAAGCAAGAACTCGATTTCTAGAGTGACAGAAGTTTTAAAGTCAGGCCAATATGGGACAAATGCATTAATATGCTTGGAATTACATTGCAAAATAACAACATTCAGCAGAATAAAGACACTACATTTAACAGTGTAATGATTTCTCATTTAATTCTTATGACAAAGGGAACCTGACTTACTGAACATGCTGTGTAGTTATGGAGTGAGTGAACAGATATTGATAACACCGTATGTTGCTGATAACAGCATCAGCTCATGGGAAACAGGTTAACAGAAATGAATAACAGCAAACAAGGCCCAACCTGTTGCCATTAAATCTTCAGTTGATAACATACAATATAAATGGGTATCAAAAACTCTACCATAACTTAAGTATCCACTATGAATTGGTGGAAGATATTAATGACAAACAAGTTGAAAAATATTATATCCACTAACAGTTATTCCCTCCAATGTCACGTCTAAACTCCATAAGCAAAATCTGTAGAGCCAGCAAAGTTTTAAAAATTTCCAGAGGCCACTGGTAACCATTAAATCCTTCAGTGCTTCAGCAATAAATACACTGCTAAAGTACATGCCTGAAATGAGTTTCTCACTCTTTTTCCCCCCCTAAAACCAAGTCCAGTACTGTATGTGATGTCTCACTGCTACTACATTGTGTCTATACTTGGGCAACAGTGGCACACAGAACAGTATATGTATACACACACCACACACACACACACTTGCCCATTTTGAAATAATTACAAGTATGTATCTCTTCATGTGTAAAAAACAGTTGCCTGTCCATGGCATGAAGGCATATAGGGGTAGAAGAGGTATAGCTGCACTCATCCTTAACTTCAGCACTAGGTGGAGGTGAGTGGTCAGTTTTACACCCTGGCCACTAACTGCATGGAAAGAGCCCTGAATAGGCAGCTGGGTGGGCCCCAGAGCCAGTCTGGACGTTTTGGAGAAGAGAAAGTCTCTTTCTCCTGCCCATAGCACCATTTTTTTAGTTATCTGGTAATACTAAAGTAAGACCTTAGATATAAATAAACACACTCCAACACGACACAAATGGAAAAGGAAGCAACATTTACAGGAAACAAGTGTAACTACTCATTCCTCACCCATGATGTGGTTGTGTACCTTGTGAAATGGATACCAATCACATCTGAAAACTATACCTTTGTACTTGCATGTCACTTCAACAGCTATTGCTACAATATATATATTTTCAAGAGGATTGAATGAGTGTCCTAATATTTTGGGTGTTTGCTTTTAGGTCAGCAGTAGGAAACAAAACAGCTACACTTTTATATACAAGACACGTGATATAATGCACATACATCAGCCATGTTGTGAACTTCCTAGCATGCCTGTCGCAGAATGTTCTGTGAACAGTGAGGAAAGCAGTTTTTCTTGGAATTATTTTATATGTGTTCAAAGAATTTCAAGTTACAAAGTTTTTGTAGTAAATCCACAACAGCCCGACTCCTCTCAACTTCCAAGCAACTACAATTCACAACATGTGGAAAAAATCAAAGTTCATTCATCAGAGAACATAACCATCACCCACCACTGATCTACAGTAGTGTTTCTCAGCCTTATGTCCATCAGTTCAGTACACTGTACCCAGTCACACACAGTTTGCCACATTCAGCATTCTCCTAGGTACACTGTCATTAAAAAGATTGTTATAGTTTACTTATATTTATCTGTAACTAGTCAAACCTGACTGTGACTTGTGCCTAAGGGTGGAGATAATATTGTGCAGGCAGTCTGCAGAACTAGTGACACTTTGTAGAGGGGTCTGTGGTACTACAAAGGCTGAGAAACACATCTACAGCATTGTTATACACTTAACAAAGAAAACACAATTAATAAAACTTCTTGCTTATGTAGTATGATGCATTTTCATGCATCACAAATAACACAAGTTACAACAACAAGCTGATATCATAGATTAGCAATTTAAACAGCACTCATGAATTGTCTTGTTTCATGAAAGTTATATAAAGGGAATCATTACGAACTTAGCATTTACAATGCTAAAACTGACTAATGAAAAGAACTGGTACAGTGTCAGCACTTTGGTCCATCGTCAGACAAAATAAGTTTCATCTCTATTGTTTATGTCTCTTTTTACTCTCACGTTTAGTTATGTTCATATCCCTGCAGTGCTACTTATAGCTGCTCTGATTTTTTTGCAATAACTCTCATGTAATGCTTTAAGAACCACTGAACAGCTTTCACGGAATGTGATACATAAGAAGTTCATGAAAAACTGCCTAGTCTTTTCAACTTTCATTTGGATCAGACAATTTAACAACTATTTTATGAGAGGAACCATGAAGGCATATCAAAGTTTCCTGAACTCGCTGCTAAGACCAAGAATGGCGCGTAGTACAATTTCTGCCACTAGGTGCCATAGTGTCACTATCGTATGGGTCTGTCTAGTGAGTTTTGCAACCTTAACCCTCTGCATTGCATTTCAATGGGCCTTTTTTTCAATGTGTGCCAAGTGTGATCTGCAATGCCTCATCTGAAGGGAAAAAACATGTCGTAAGTTGGGCTTCAAACTCTGTGAAACTGCATTAGAAATACTGGAAATGGAGCTTGTGTTTACTATTACAACCCAGAAACCAAACAGCAATCCTCAGCTGAAAAGCCTGCAGGAAGCAGGACAAGTCACGCCAGACATTTGTGATTGATGGTGACAGCACTTTTAATCAAAAATTTGTTCCTCCAGCTGAAACAGTTAACTGGCATTACAACTGCATGGTTTAGCAAAATATTAAGAAGCTAGTCTGCTGAAAATTTCCAAACAACAGTGGAACCAGGAATGGCTGATTCACAAGACAATGAGCCAGCACACACTGTTCTGTCAGTGGAGCAATGTTTGACCACTAAAAGCATGGCTGTATTCCCCCAAATTACTTACTTGGCCAATTTGGTTCCTTTGATTCCTTCTTGTTTCCAAGAATGAAAACACAGCTACAAAGGCACTGTTTCTGGAATGTCACTAAAATTCAAGAATAATCACTGACTGTCACACATGCAATTCCAAAAACTGAGTTCCAGCATTGGCAGAAGTGTTGGAACCTTTCCATAAACTCTGAAGTGGACAACAACAAACAACTAAGGTATGCATATATTTCATTATGGACTCAGTCTGGAACTTCTGGATACACCCTTACACATGTATTTCCACATGTTTCTGAACTTGCTATTTATTTTAAAAAAATTTCAAAGCAAAAGCTGCAGAGATGAATAAAACAAATACTGTATGTCCAATGCATTTTTCCATTAAAAGTCTTAGAGTGTTTAACAATTTTTAAACAGAAGGAATCCTACTACACGCACATTTCCAGATTTGTATATTAAACATCAGTTGTTTCTTAATGTACCCATCACCCCACACGAGGAAGTGAAGATAGTCTTCACTGAATTTAGAATGCAAGTCAAATTCTTTATGTAATACTCTAACTCAAACAAGACTTTGAAGCATACATTACACATTACACCAATACTTCATTTGCATTTAGTGTGTGCACAAGCAGTGGACAATGTATACGTACTGCTAATTCTATTTCATTCTATAAAAAATTCTGACATTCCACCAATTTAAATACACAGTGAAGTCTCAAATGTTCATGAAACTCAATGTTTGCGATTTCAGCCTTTCATGATCACCCATATTAATACCATAGATTATGACCTTTCACTGCTTGTCCAATGAACTAAGATGGGACCACACTCCCCTGCTATTGCTAAGTCAAGCCCCGCCTTTCATTAAGTCAGATTCATTGATTTCAAGTTCCTTAACTTCATCCAGTGTACCAGTACTGTTCTGTGTTATTGTGCTGCACTTGACTTTCAGCGCAGTGTTATATCCAACAGAATGTCCAACCACATCAATAGCAGTGCCAGTCTGCTGGTTGTTGGATCCCCACAATGTGGAAAAACTTGTGCTTCAATTGGTCTTCAGGTGAAAGAGTAAACAAAAAAGAGGAGGTAAAAAATTTTAACTTGCAAATAAAAAAGTAAAAGACATGTCAAATCCAGCAAAGAAACTTGATTGGAACCCCTCCCCCCCAAATAGACTTGACAGCTACTTCAAAACACACAACCTCGTCTCCAGATGCTTCAACAACAAGAATTATATTCCTACATCTTCATTCAATTACCTTCAAGTTTGTGGTGAGGATGACCTACCAACCATCTGTATAGGATGAGGCTTGCTTTCAGTCATTTAATGGATTTTATGCTTCCAAAAGAGTCTCTATTTTATTAAAAATACAGTTCCATGCTTCTTATCCTTTTTGAGGTTTGTCTGTATTTTTATTACTGAAGTTTCATAAGTTCTTGGAACCATGCCACAATTTTGAAATAGGTGCAATTAGTAACAGTGTTTATTGAAGATGCACATTTGCACAAACTTTAACAGCTTACAACTAATATGCCTGAAGATGGTCCAAGTGCTGAAATGTGTTCTGCAATACATACGTAATTTGTTGTATTTGGTGGTAAATATACATGTGATAACAGCAATCCCTTGGTGTTCCAGACTCCAACAGTTCGGATCCCCAGATTCTCTGATTCCGACCAAAAATAACCTGGTCCTTCCCCAGCTGATCAGCTCACAGATCAAGACCATGCATAGGATGCCTGAGAAAATCAGTGCTCTGAGATGCGTTGCATCTCAAAGAACAGAGATTTTATGTATGTTATCTACACTACAGTTTCCCCTCAATAGTTCAAATTCCCGGGTCATTTGAACCACCCTTCCCCCCTTTATAGTCCAGATGAACGAGAACCACTGTATTTAAAATAAGTTTCCTTCCAGAGCACTGACTTCTGTGCAGCAACATAACAATGATTCATACTTCGTGGATTAGACATTACAAATGCTATTAGAATGACAGAACCTTCTGTGCAGCAACATAACAATGATTCATACTTCGTGGATTAGACGTTACAAATGTTATTAGAATGATAGAACCATTCACATTCTTGATGGAGGAAAGTTTTGTCAGATCCTCTGATTTATACCTTCACAACCACAAATCAGATCTACAAAAATGGGGGAGTGATATAACAGTAAGATTGCAAAAATAATTGTACGTAACATTGTGTGGTCTGCTAGATACTTACCAGCATTTCGGTGGAACACGCTGCTCACATTATCAGGTTCAATTACAGTATCCGGATGATGAAGGCAGGAGGTTCCTCTGAAATGCCGGCAAGTATCTACCAACTACACAGCTACATATCCCACAAGAAGGCGTAGTGATTGTTGTGAGAACCTCAAATCTCACAAGTATGGGATAATTTCATACTTTGTTTTGTAGTGGTTATAGATCGAACCAAGACATTGTATTTACTTCAATGCAAGATGAGCCTTTTCCCTAAATTTGACAAATAAATATGTGAGGTTATCTTAAATTTGTGCATGAAATGCAGAACCGGACTGTGCTAAAGTGGAACGCTCAGAACCAGACCATGTGGAAACAAACCAAGGCGTGCATCGCACAATTATCATGAGAGACACGTACTCTTCTGATATTATGCAGTGTACAGTGGTAATTCCTTAACAACGTTTCGGGACAACCTATCGGTCCCATCTTCATGGGTCAAGAAATCCAAAAGAGATAACACAGCACAACTGAAGTTAACTGACACAATCTTCATTTTTGGGACTTAGTCCACTGTCTAATTTTTTAAAGAAGCAGATGTTTCAGAATCCGGCTGTCTTTCCATTTTTGGGCAAAGAAGCACCTAACCTGGTGGACCTTTTAAGGCTCTGTTGTTCTCAGTCAGTTATCACAGAAACAGTAACTTGTTAAGATATATACCTGAGAACAGATTATCAAAGAGTAATAACAGAAAAATGGCTATCAAAAAAATTAACTATGAAACTCAAAAATAGAACCTGAACCAATCAACAAATGAAAAACCATTAAAAAAGCCATGAAATCAGACTGATCATAGAAACAAACATAACACAAAAATCTGAAACACATGTTTAAAATTCTTAACACCACTAACACCATTTGTGGAGAAAATTGTGAATCATAGGTTCAAGTAGGATTATAAATCAATAAATATAAATGTATTATTCAGTCAGTGTGGATCACAACAGCATGGAAGTGAATTTGACCAGAAGTGACTGTTAAGGGTTTTAAGAAATGCTGTATAACCAATGCAGTGAATGGGAATGATGGTGATATGTTGTGGAATGGCAGTGAAGAGGATGGGAATGTGAGGAAGATGAAGACACTGACTGTGAAGATGGAGACAGTGACACTGACTGGTAAAGATGCACAGAATCTGACTTGCTTTGTGTATCAAGTGTACGAAAATAATAGTAAAATATTTGAGCAGACATTTTATTTTTGGGGGGTTTGTCTTAGATTTGGATAAATACATTTTCCCTTGGCAGATGTGCCTTTTGGTGGATTGTCTTAGATTAGAGTCCTCTTGCATTCCAGTAAATACGTCATATATCTAACCACATTATGGTGTCATGGCAATAAAAGACACTAACTTAGTAGACACTCTTTTATACATGGACCCAGGAAAACGGCACGTGGCACAGTTGCAGGTAACACTACATACAACATTTACACATGACCGGTACAGATATTTCTCACATAAGAAATACATGGTGTATAAGACAATTGAGACCAAAGGGAGTAATAGAAGTTATACAAATATTTACATATCTTTCCTCTTTCTTTACAAATAAACATCACAGATCCATAACTAATGAATGCAATATACATATATCTCCAAATGGAGATTGTCCAACCATCACATAATCAGCAACACTTCCCTATCAATCACAGAATGACTTGCACAATTCCCAAATGTTCAGTAAAAATGATTATGAACTTGATGTCTCTCTGTGTACAAACATATCTGCTTCATCAGGACCAACATATTTGTTGTATGCTCTGTTAAGTGTATACAGAACAGTGGCTCCCTGATGGATCAAAGTGCCTACAGGCCTGTGCAAATTCCTACATACAAATAACACAGTAACTAACAAGTGAGTCACATCGTGCCATGTGTTTCTAAGTATTCATCTCTATCCTTAGTGACAAATTATTAGAAACATGTAACATCATGTACCCAACCAAGCACAGAAGTCACAATATTAATCTCTGTAGGAGGAATATATATTTGAATTCCTACCCTGCCCACACCTTGAACAGGTGACTTGATTCACTGGTATATGGAACACTTGTGGGAGCTAACTAACTAATATCAGTTTCCTTTTAGGTTGACTAAATTCATATAAAATGGAAATCTTGAACAAATGTGTTAACCACAAAGACTGATGTCTGTACAGACTGGAAACACAACTGCTCCTGAAGCATTCACTTTGTCCCATTAAATTATTAGTTGTGTGCTGCCCTTTTGCCACTCATGTAACCAATCCACCGATCTGCAGTTGCTGTAAGAATGGGATCATGGTCAATAGTTGCCAGCAAGAGAAGCTGATTGACGTGGGTGGCATGATAATCCCATCTGGCCAAGTTCGGGGCTGTACCGAGCATGAAGTGCCTGAGATCATACGTAGTGCCAGATCCAGTATCATACAAAAGTAAAAGTTTTTTCAGAGAAACCATTCCTTGTCTGAATAGCTGTGTGGCCTGCTGAGAGGCAGATGGAGCAACTACACTCAAGTCATATAATCCAAGCAGAGCATAGATGAAGCCATTAAGGACAAATGAGGCAGGTTGTGTAGGATACTCTTCATACCATGGAATGCGCTCCAAGAAGTTAGCCAGGACACCTCCGTCGGAGCTTGCCACATTAAACGGCCGCAGACCAGCCAAAGCTGAATTGAGGTATAAGTTATCACCACCTGAATGATGATATGCACGTGCCAGCACAGATAGAGCATGGCCCTGACCCATTGCAGAGTACCTGGTGTGATGAGGAATTGTTACTCTTTACACAGTAAAATCCCAATATAAGATATATCTGGACAACTTTAACTGAAGAATTTTAAAATGTAACTGAACCATATTATGGTGAATGGGGACTACACTATAATTGGGAATCAAGAAACAAAGGGGGGGGGGGGGGGAACAACATTTAAAATAACCAAACTTTAAGACAAAAATTAAAAAATTTTAAATTGTATAAAA
>Ga0131853_10005496_pt1 | contig 22874 bp, 6 predicted proteins | sample TergutLab28metaG_FD_92764 | JGI IMG/M metagenome (GOLD analysis project Ga0131853, IMG submission 92764) | Labiotermes labralis P1 segment gut microbial communities from Petit-Saut dam, French Guiana - Lab288 P1 (version 2) (version 2) | ecosystem: Host-associated > Arthropoda: Insects >...
GGCCAATTCACACCAAATGTCATTTAATGGCTCTATAATAACACAATCATTGTTAATGGCTAGTTCACAACAAACTGTCATTTAATGTATCTGTCATAAGACAAAGATTTTTAGTGGCCAGTTCACAACCAAATGTCATTTCGTGGCTCCGTCATATCGCGATGTTAGTTAATGGCCAATTCACACACAAATGTCATTTAATCGCTCTGTCATAACCCAATGAATGTTAATGTCCAATTCCCAATCTAATGTCATTTAATGGTTCTGTCATAACGAAATTAATGTTAATGACCATTACACACCCAAAAGTCCGTTAAGTCCTCTGTCATAATCCAATGATTGTTAATGGCCAGTTGACATCCAATTGTCATTTAATGGCTCTGACATAAATGAAAGATTGTTAATGGCCAGTTGACATCCAATTGTCATTTAATGGCTCTGACATAAATGAAAGTTTGTTAATGGCCAGTTGACATCCAATTGTCATTTAATGGCTCTGACATAAATGAAAGATTGTTAATGGCCAGTTGACATCCAATTGTCATTTAATGGCTCTGACATAAATGAAAGATTGTTAATGGCCAGTTCACAAGAAAATATCATTTAATTGCAGTCATAACACAATGATTGTTAGTGGCCAGTTCACACACTAATGTCACTAAATATCTCTGTTATACCCCAATGATTGATAATGGCCAGTTCACACAAAAATGTCTTTTAATGTCTCCTACATAACACAATATATGTTTTTGGCCAGTTCACACACAATCGTCATTTAATGTGCTGTCATAAACCAATGATTGTTCATGGCCAGTCTACAACCTTCTATCATTTAATGGCTATGTCAAAAGCCAAAGAATGTTAATGGACAGTCCAGTGCTGAATATCATTTAATAGCTCTGTCATAACAAAAAGAATGTTAATCGCCAATTCATAATGAAATGTCATTAAAAGCTCACATAAACTTATGATTATTAATTGCCAGTACACACCCAAATGACAACTAATATCTCTGTCATAACCCAAACATTGTTAATGGCCAGTTCACAACTAAATGTGTTTCACAATCTCTGCCATAACACAATGAATGTAAATGGCCTCTTCTCATCTAAATATCATTTAATGGCTATGCCATAACACAATGATTGTTAATGGCCAGTTGGCAACCAAATGTCATTTATTGGTTCTGGCGTATTCAAATGATTGTTAAGGGTAAGTTTTAACGCAAATGCCATTTAATGGCTCTGCGATAAAACAGTGAATATTATAGGCCAGTTCACAGCCAAAGAAATTTAATGGATCTCTCATAACCAAATGATTATTAATGGCCAAAACACAATCAATTGTCATATAATGGCTATGTTATAACACAATGATTGATAATGTCCATTACACAACCAAATGTCTTGTAATGGCTCTGTCGTAACCCAATGAATGTTAGTGCATATTTAAAATCCAAGTATCATTTAATAGCTCTGTAATAACACAAAGATTGTCAGTAGCCAATTCAAAATAAAATGTCATTTAAAGCTGTGTTATAAACCAATGATTGTTAATGTCCAGTTCACAATCAAATATCATTTATTGGCTCTGCCATAACGAAATGAAATTTAATGGCCAGGCACACACAAATGTCATTTGAGGGCTCTGTCATGAAAAATAAATGTTTATTACCAGTTCACAACCAATTGTCACTTAATATCTCTGTCATGAATTAATGATTTTTAACGGCCCGTTCACAAGAAAATGTTACTTAATTGCCCTGTCATAACACTATGATTGTTAATGTCCAGTTCACAACGATTTGTCATTTAATGGCTCTGTCATAAAGCAATGATTGTTAATGAAAATTTCACACAAAAATGTCATTTAATGATCAGTCATAAATCAATGATTGTTAATGGCCAGTTTACAGTCAACTACCATTTAATGGCTCTGTCAAACCTGAATGAATTTTAATGACCAGTCCACAGCTAAATGTCATGGAATGGCTCTGTCATAATCCAATGATTGTTAATATCCATTTCACAACGAAATATCATTTAAAGTCTCTGTCTTATACCAATGATTATTATTTGCTAGTACACACCCAAATGATATTTAAAATCTCTGTCATAACCCAAAGATTGTTAATGGCCAGTTTACAAACCAATGTCTTTTAAAGCTCTGCCATAACACAATGATTGTTAATGGACAGTTTACACCCAAATATCTTTTAAAGTATAGCAATAACACAATGATGGTGAATGACTAGTTCACTCCTAAAGGTCATTTAATGTCTCCGCCATAAACCAATGATTGTTAATAGCCAGTTCACAGGCAAAAGTCATTTATTAGCTATGCAATAAGCATGTGTTTGTTATTGGCAAATTCTAAACCAAATATCATTCAATGGCTCTGCGATAAATCAATGAATGTTAATGGTTAGTTCACACCCAAACCTAATTTAATGTGTCTCTCTTAACAAAATGTTTTTTAATGGCCAGTACAAAATAAAAATTCATTTAATGGCTCTGTCATAACGCAATGATTGTTAATTGCCAGTTCATATAAAAATGACATTTAGTGACTTTGTTATAACACAAAGTATGTTAATGGCCAGTGCACAACCAAATGTCATTTATTGATTTTTGATATAGACCAATGATTGTTAATGGCCAGTTCACAACCTTATGTTTTTTAAATGCTCTATCATAAAACAATTATTGTTGATGGCCAATTCACACTCAAATTTTATTTAATGACTCTGTCAAAACCCAATGATTTTAAAGGCTAGTTCACACCCAAATCACATTTAATATCTCTGTCATAAAACAATGATCCTTTACGGAGAGTTCACAATAAAATGTCATTTAAAGGCTCTTTCATAAACCAATGATTGTTAATGGCCATTTCCCACCAAATTGTCATTTAATTGCTCTGTCATAATCAATTGAATATTAATGGCCTGTGGACACACAAATGACATATAATAGCTCTGTCATAACACGATGATGGTTAATGGCCATTTCGCACCTATACGTCATTTAATGGCTCTTTCAAAACCCACTGATTAATAATGGCCATTTCACACCAATTACGTTTAATGGCTCTGCCATAGCCCAAGTAATGTTAATGGCCATTTCACAGCCAAATGTCATTTAAGGGCTCTGACATAACCAAATGATTGTTAATTGCCAGTTGTACTCCAAATGTCATTTAATGTCTATGCCATAACACAATGAATATTAATGGCCAGTTCACACCGAAATTTAATTTAAAAGCTCAGTCATAAACCAATGATTATTAATGGCCACTAAACATTCAAATGCCTTTTAATGTCTGAGACATAACACAATGATTGTTAATGGCCAGTTCATATACAAATGACATTTAATTACTCTCTCATAACACAATGATTGTTACTGGACAGTTCAAACCCAAATGTCATATAATGGGTTTGTCATATCCCAATGAATTTTAATGGCCTTTTCACACTCAAATGTCTTTTAAAAACTCTTTTATAAACAAATTATTGTTAATGGCCATTTCACACCCAAATGGCACTTAATGGCTCTGTCAAAACCACTTAATTGTTAATTGCCAGTTCACAAACGAATGACATTTAATGGCTATGTGATAAACCAATGGTTCTTAATGGCCAGTTGTAACACAAATATGATTTAAAAACTCTGCGATAAACCAATGAAAGTTAATGGCCAGTTCACACCGAAAGGATATTAGTGGGTTTCTCGTAACCCAAAGATTATTAGTGGCCTCTACAAATTCAAATTTCATTTAATCGCTATGCTATAACGCAATGATTGTTAATTGCCGGCTTATATTCATTTGAAATTTAATGATTGTTAATGGCCTGTTAACATCTAAATGTCTTATAAGTTCTGTGTTATAACCCAAAAAATGTTAATGGGCAGTTCACACACAAATGGCTTATAATGGCTCTGTCATAATCCAATGATTGTTAATGGCCAGTTCACACCCAAATGTCATTTAAATGCTCTCTCATAAACGAATGAATGTTAATGGACAATTCACAACCAAATGCCATTTAATGGCTCTGCATGACCAAATGATACTTAATGGCCAGTCCCGCCACAAATGTCATTTAATGGCTACGCCATAAGCCAATTTATGTTAATGGCCATTTCACAGCCAAATGTCAGTAAATGGCTCTGCCATAACCAAATGAATATTAATGGCCAATTCTACCCCAAATGTCATTTAATGGTTCTGCCATAAACCAATGAATGTTAGTTGCCAGTTCACACCCAAATGTTACTTAATTGTTCGGTTTTACACCAATGATTGTTAATGGCTAGTTCATATAAAAATGACATTTAATTACTCTGTCATAAGACAATGAATGTTAATGGCCAGTTCACACACGTAAGTTTTATAATTGCTCTTTCGTGACCAATGTATGTTAATGACCATTTCACATACAAATGTCTTTAAATGACTGTCATAAACCAGTTATTGTTATTGGAGAGTTCACACCCAAATGACATCTAATGTTTCCTCCAAAATCCAATGATTGTTAATGGCCAGTTCACAACAAAATAACTTTTAATGACTATGTTATTAAAATGATTGTTAATAGCCAGTCGACTACGAATTGTCATTTAAACGCTCTGTCATAAACCAGTATTTGTTAATGGCTAGTTCCCACCCAAATATCATTAATAGCTCTGAAATAACTTAAAGATGGTTAATGTCAAGTTTACACCAAAATGCCCTTTAATGTATCTGTCATATACCAATGATGTTTAGCGTCCAGTTCACACCCAAACGTCATTTAGTGGCTCTGCCGTATCGCATTGAAAGTTAATGGCCACTTAACACTCAAATGCCTGTTAATGGCTCTGTCAAGTTTTAACGATTGTTAACGGCGTGTTCACACCCAAATGTCATCTAAAGTCTCTGTCAAAACTCAGTGAATGTTAATGACCAATTCACACCCAAATGACATTTAATGGCTCTGTCAAAACCCAATGTATGTTAAAGTCCAGTCCTCAACCAAATGACATATATGGCTCTGTCATAACGCAATTAATGTTAATGGCCATTTCACAACTAAATATCATTTAAGAGCCCCGTCATAACCCAATGATTGTTAATGGCCAGTTCACACCCAAATGTCTTTTAATGGCTCGGTCATAAACTAATGAATGTTAATGGCCCCTTCAAATCCAAATGCCTTTTAATGTCTCTATCATATCACAATGAAAGTTAATGCCTAGTTCACAACCAAATATCACTTAATATCTCTGTAAGAACACAGCCTGTTCACACACAAATGTCATTTAAATCTGTGTCATAAAACAATGATTGTTAATGTCCAGTTCAAACTCAAATATCTTTTAGTGGCTCTGTCATATCGCAATGAATGTTAATGTCAAGTAGACAAACAAATGTCATTTTGAGGCTGTGTCATAACTAAATTAATGTTAATTACCAGTCCAAAACACATTGTCATTTAATGGCTGTGTTATAAATTAATGATTGTTAATGGACAGTTTACAAGAAAATGTCATTTAATTACTCTGCCTCAACACAATATTTGTTAATGGCCAGTTCACACCCAATTGTCATTTAATGGCAATGTCATAAATTAATCTTAGATAATGGCCAGTTCACAAGAAAATATCATTTAATTGTTCTTTCATAACACAATTATTGTTAATGGCCAGTTCACACACTAATGTCATTTATGTCTCTGTCATAAACCATTGATTGTTAATGGCCAGTTCACTCAAAAATGTCATATAAAGGCTCACGTCATAACCAAAGATTGTTATGACCAGTTCACACCTAAATGTCATTTAATGAGCTGTCATAAAAAAATGATAGTTAATGGCCACCCCCCACTGAACTATCATTTAATGGCTCTGCAAGAACACAATGTACGTTAATGGCCAGTCCACAGCTAAATGGCTTTTAATGGCTCTCTCATAACCCAATGATCTTCAATCGCCAATTCAAAAACGAAATGACATTTAAAGGCTCTGATATAAACCAATGATTATTAATTGCCAGTACACACGCAAATTACATTTAATATCTCTGTCGTACCCCAAAGATTGTTAATGGCCAGTTCGAACCCAAATTTCATTTTACAACTCGGCCATAACCCAATAAATGCTAAAGGCCGATGCACAGCCTAGTAGGTTTCAACAGCTCTCTTATAATTCTATGTTTTTAATGGTCGGTTCAGACCCACATATCATTTAACGGCTCTCTCATAAACCCATAAACCAATGATTGTTAATGGCCAATTCACACCCAAATGTCATTTAATGGCTCTGTAATAACACAATGAACGTTAATGGCTAGTTAACAACAAAATGTCATTCAATATATCTGTCATAAGACAATGCTTTTTAGTGGCTAGTTCACACCTAAATGTCATTTAGTGTCTCTGTCATATCGCAATTTTAGTTAATGGCCAATTCACACCCAAATTAATTTAATAGCTAATTCAGAACTAAATATAATTTAAAGTCTACCACAACGTAGTGAACATTAATGGCCAATTCAACCCACATGACATTTAATGGCTCTGTCGTAACACAATGAATGTTAATGTCCTATTCACATTCTAATATCTTTTAATGGCTCTGTCATAACGAAATTAATGTTAATGATCATTACACACCCAAAAGCCCGTTAAGGTCTGTGTCCTAATCCAATGGTTGTTAAAGGCCCGTTGACATCCAATTGTCATTGAATGGCTCTGACATAAATCAAAGATATTTCATGGCAAGTTCACTAGAAAATGTCATTTAATTGCTGTCATAACACAATGATTGTTAGTGGCCAGTTCACAAACTAATGTCACTTAATGTCTCTAATATAACCCAATAAATGTTAATGGCCAGTTAACAAAGAATGTTATTTAATGGCTCCTTCATAACAAAATAATGGTTAATTGCCAGATCACACACAAACGTCATTTAAAGAGCCGTCAAAACCAACGATTTTTGATGGCCGGTCCACAACCTACAATCATTTAATGGCTATGTTAAAACCCAAAGAATGTTAATGGCCAGTCCAGAGCTATATATAATTTAATGGCTCTGTCATAACCAAATGAATGTTGAACGCCAATTCACAATGAAATGTCATTTAAGGGCTCTGTCATAAACCAATGATTATTAATTGCCAGTACACAACCAAATGACAATTATTATCTCTGTCATAACCCATAGATTGTTAATGGACCGTTAACAACCAAATGTCTTTTAAATTGTCTTCCATAACACAATGAATGTTAATGACCATTTCAAACCTAAATATCATTTAATGGTTCTGCCATAACCAATGAATGTTAATGTAAGTTTTAACACAAATGTCATTTAAAGGATATGCGATAAAACAATGTATGTTAATGGCCAGTTCACAGCCACAGAATTGTAATGTCTCTCTCTTAACCTAATGATTATTAATGGCCAGTACACATTGAAATGTAATTTAATGGCTATGTTATAACACAATTATTGTCAATGTCCATTTCACAACCAAAAGACTTTTAATGGCTCTGTTGTAACACAATGAATGTTAGTGCCTAGTTCACACCGAAATATCATTTAATAGCTCTGTAATAACACAAAGATTGTCAGTAGCCAGTTCACACTAAAATGTCATTAAAATATGTGACATAAACCAATGATTGTTAATGTCCAGTTCACATTCAAATATCATTTAATGCCTCTGCCAAAACGCAATGAAAGTTAATGGCCAGTCACACACAAATGTCATTTGAAGGCTCTGTCATAATCAAATGAAAGTTAATTACCAGTACACAACAAATTGTCACTTAATAGCTCTGTCATAAATTAATGATTGTTAACGGCCCGTTCACAAGAAAATGTTATTTAATTGCCCTTTCATAACACAATGAATGTTAATTTCGAGTTCACAACCATTTGTCATTTAATGGCTCTGTCATAAATTAATGATTGTTAATGGCCAGTTTACAAGAAAAGTCATTTAAATGCTCCATCATAACACAATGAATGTTAATGGCAACTTCACACACTAGTGTCATTAAATGGCTGTGTCTTAACCCAATGATCGTTAATGGCAAGTTCACACACAAATGTCATTTAATGAGCAGTCATAAATCAATGATTGTTAATGGCCAGTTCATAGTCAAATAACATTTAATGGATCTGTCAAACCAGAATGAATGTAAATGACCAGTCCACAATTAAATGTCATTTAATGGCTCTGTCATAACCCAATGAAAGTCAATCTACAATTCACAACGAAATATCATTTAAAGGTTCTGTCTTAAACCAATGATTATTAATTGCCCGTACACACCCAAAGGGCGTTTAATATCTCTGTCATAACCCAAAGAATGTTAATGACCAGTTCACACCTAAAAGACATTTAAAATCTCTGCCATAAACCAATGAATGTTAATAGCCATTTCACATCCAAATGTTATTTAATAGCTCTGCCATAAACAAATGATTGTTAATGGCCAGTTCTAAACCAAATATGAATTAATGGCTCAGCGATAAACCAATGAATGTTTTGGCCAGTTCACACATACCTAATTTAATGTGTTCCTCATAACGCAATATTTATTATTGGTCAGTACAAAATCAAATGTCATTTAATGGCTCTCTCATAACGCAATGATTGTTAATTGCCAGTTCATATACAAATGACATTTAGTGAATTTGTCATAACACAAAATTTGCTAATGGCCAGTACACAACCAAATGTCATTTATTGAATCTGATATACTCCAACGATTGTTAATGGCCAGTTCAGAACCTAATGTCTTTTAAAGGGTCTGTCATAAAACTATTATTGTTAATGGCCAATTCACACACAAATTATATTTAATGACTCTGTCAAAACCCAATGATTTTAAAGGCTAGTTCACACCGAAATGACATTTAATATCTCTGTAATAAAACAATGATTCTTTACGGACAGTTCACAAAGAATGTCATTTAAAGATTCTGTCTTAAAACAATGATTTTTATTAGCCATTTCCCACCCAAATGTCATTTAATTTCTCTGTCATAATCAATTGAATATTAATGGCCTGTTGAAACCCAAATGACATATGATGTCTCTGTCAAAACACAATAATGGTTAATGGCCAGTTCGCACCTAAATATCATTTAATGGCTCTGTCAAAACCCATTGATTGTTAATGGCCATTTCACACCCAAATGTCGTTTAATGGCTCTGCCATAGCCCAAGTAATGTTAATGGCCATTTCACAGCCAAATGTCATTTAAGGGCTCTGATATATCCAAATGAATGTTAATGGTCAGTTGTACACCAAATGTCATTTAATGGCAATGCCATAACACAATGTATGTTAATGGCCGGTTCTCACCCAAAATTAATTTAATGGCTCAGTCATATATCAACGATTATAATTGCCAGTAAACATTCAAATGTCATTTAATGGCAGAGGCATTACACGTGAATTGTTAATGGCCACTTCATATAAAAATGACATATAATTACTCGGTCATAAGACAATGATTGTTACGGGACAATTTACACCCAAATGTCATATAATGGCTCTGTCATATCCCAATGAATATTAATGGCCTTTTCACACACAAATGTCTTTTAAAGACTCTTACATATACAAATTATTGTTAATGGCCAGGTCGCACGCAAATGACATTTAATAGCTCTATCAAAAAACAATAATTGTTAATTACCAGTTCACACCCAAATGACATTTAATGGCTCTGTCATAAACAATTGGTTGTTAATAGCCAGTTGTAATACAAATATTATTTAATTGCTCTGCGATAATCCAATGAATGTTAATGGCCAGTTCACACCGAAAGGATATTAGTGGGTTTCTCGTAACCCAAAGATTATTAGTGGCCTTTACAAATTCAAATTTCATTTAATCGCTGTGCTATAACAAATAGATTGTTAATTGCCAGCTCATATACAATTGAAATTTAATGACTCTGTCATAACACAATAACTGTTAATGGCCAGTTAACAAATAAATTTCAAATAAATTCTGTGTATAACCCAAAGAATGTTAATGGCCAGTTCACACCCAAATGCCTTTTGTTGGCTCCGTCATATAGAAATTAATGTTAATGGGTAATTAACACCCAAATAATATTTAATGGCTCTGTCAAACCCCAATAATTGTTAATTGCCAGTTCACAACAAAATGACATTTAATGGCCCTGTCAAAACCCCGTGATTGTTAATGGCCAGTTCACACCCAAATGTCATTTAAATGCTGTCATTAACCAATGATTGTTGATGTACAGTTCACAACCAAATGCCATTTAGTGGCTCTGACATGACAAATGTTTGTTAATGGCCAGTTCCACCCCAAATGTCATTTAATGGCTCCGCCATAAAACAATGTATGTTAATGGCCATTTCACAGCCAAATGTCAATTGATGGTTCTGCCATAACCAAATGAATAATAATGGCCAGTTCTACCCCAAATGTCATTTAATGTCTCTGCCATAAACCAATGAATGTTAGTTGCCAATTCTCAACCAAAAGTAATTTAATGGTTCGGCCTTAAAACAATGATTGTTAATGGCCAGTTCATATAAAAAAGTCATTTCATGACTCTGTCATAACACAATGATTGTTAATGGTCAGTTCACACACGTATGTATTATAATTGCTCTGTCATAACTCAATGATTGTTTATGGTCATTTCACATACAAGTATCTTTAAATGACTGTCATAAATCATTTTTTGTTATGGGCAAGTTCACAACCATCAAAATCCAATGATTGATAATGGCCAGTTGACAACCAATTTTCATTTAAAGGCTCTGTTATAACCCAATAATTGTTAATGGCCAGTTCCCACCAAAATGTCATTTAATGGCTCTGACATAACTTGAAGATTGTTAACGTCCAGTTCACAACCAAATGTCATTTTGTGGCTCTGTAGTATTCCAATGAGAGTTAATAGCCACTTAACACTCAAATGCCTTTTAATGGCTCTGTCAAGTTCCAATGATTGTTAACGGCGAGTTCACATCCAAATGTCATCTAAAGGCTCTGTCAAAACTCGGTGAATGTTAATGACCAAATCACACCCAAATGACAATTAATGGCTCTGTCATAGCCCAATGTATCATAAAGGCCAGTCCACAGCCAAATGACATATAATGGCTCTGCCATAACGCAGTTAATGTTAATGGCCATTTTGAAACTAATTATCATTTAATATCCCCGTCATAACGCAATGATTGTTAATGACCAGTTCACAGCCAAATGTCATTTAATGGCTCTGTCATATCCTAAAGAATGTTAATGGCCCCTTCACATCCAAATGCCTTTTAATATCTCTATCATATCACAATGAATGTTAATGCCGTGTTCACACCCAAATATCACTTAATATCTCTGTAATAACACAATGATTGTCAGTAGCCAGTCCACACAAAATTGTCATTTAAAGGTGTGCCATAAACAAATGATTGTTTATAGCCAGTTAAAACTCAGATATCATTTAGTGGCTCTGTCATATCTAAATGAATGTTAATTACCAGTTCATAACACATTGTCATTTAATGGCACTGTCATAAATTCATGATTGTTAATGGACATTTTACAAGAAAATGTCATTTAATTGCTCTGCCACAACTCAATATTTGTTAATGGCCAGTTCACAACCAAAAGTCTTTTAAAGCAATGTCATAAATTAATGATAGTTAATAGCCAGTTCACAAGAAAATTTCATTTAATTGCTCTTACATAACACAATTATAGTTAATGGCCAGTTCACACACAACTGTCATTTAATGGCTCTGTCATAAAGCATTGATTGTTAATTGCCAGTTCACTCAAAAATGTCATTTAAAGGCTCTTTCATAACCCAAAGTTTTTTTATGTCCAGTTCACACACAAATGTCATTTAATGATCTGTCTTAAACCAATGATTGTTAGTGGCCAGCCCACACTCAACTATCATTTAATGCCTCTGTAAGAACACAATGTATATTAATTGTCAGTCCACACCTAAATGTCATTTAATGGCTCTCTCATAACCTAATGATTTTGAAACGCGAATTCACAACGAAATGTCATTTAAAGGCTTGATATAAACCAATGATTATTTATTGTCAGTACACACCCAAATGTCACTTAATATCTCTATCGTAACCCAAAGATTTTTAATGGCCTACTCACACCCAAATGTATTTTAACGACTCTCTCATAACACAATGTTTGTTAATGGCCAGTCACACCCAAATTTCATTTTACAGCTCGGCCATAACCCAATGATTGCTAAAGGGCTGTTCATACCCAAGTAGGTTACAACAGCTCTGTCATAATCCAATGTATTTTAATGGTCATTTCACAACAAATATCTTTTTGCGGCTCCCTCATAAACTTAAAAACCAATGATTGATAATGGCCAATTCACACCCAAATGTCGTTAAATGGCTTTGTAATAACACAATGAATGTTAATGGCTAGTTCAGAACAAAAAGTCATTTAATGTATCTGGCATAACACAATGATTTTTAGTGGCCAGTTCACACACAAATGTCATTAGTGACTCTGTCATATCGCAATGTTTGTTAACGGCCAATTCACACCCAAATGTAATTTAATGGGTCTGTAATAACACAATGATTGCTAATGGCTAGTTCACACCTAAATATCATTTAAAGGCTCTGTCATAACGCAGTGAATGTTAATTGTCAATTCACAACCAAATGACATTTAATGGCTTTGTCGTAACCCAATATTTGTTAAAGTCCAGTTCACACACAAATGTCATTTAATGGCTCTGTCATAACCCAATGAATGTTAATATCCATTTCACAATCTAATGTCTTTTAATGGCTCTGTCATAAAGAAATTAATGTTAATGACTAATACACACCCAAAACTCCGGTAAGTGCTCTGTCGCCTTCCAATGATTTTTAATGGCCAGTTGAATTCCAATTGTCATTTAATGGCTCTGTCATAAATCAAAGATTGCTAATGGCCAGTTCTCAAGAAAATGTCATTTTATTTCTCTCATAACACAATAATTTTTAATGGCCAGATCACACAATAAAGACACTTAATGTCTCTGTTATAACTCAATGATTGTTAATGGCCAGTTCATATAAAAATGTCATTTAATGGCTCCTTCATAACACAATAATTGTTAATGTCCAGTTCGCACACAAACGTCATTTAATGAGCTGTCATAAACCAATGATTGTTGATGGCCAGTCCACAACCTACTATGAATTAATGGTTATGACAAAACCCAATGATTATTAATGGCCAGGCCAGAGCTGAATATCCTTAATGGCTCTCTCATAAACCAATGAATGTTAATCGCCAATTCACAATGAATTGTCATTTAAAGCTCTGTCATAAACCAACGATTATGAATTGTCAGTACACACCCAAATGACAATTAATATCTCTGTCAACTCAAATATTGTTAATGACCAGTTCACATCCAAATGTCTTTAAAGTCTCTTCCATAACACAATGAATGTTAATGGCTAGTTCACGCACAAATGTCATTTAATGGCTCTGAATAACACATTGATTATTAACGATTAGTACATAAAAATATTATTTAATTCTCTGTCTTAACCCGAAGATTGTTAAAGGCCAGTTCACACACAAATGGTATTTAAAGACCTGTCGTAAACCAATGATTGTTAATGGCCAGTACACACTCATCTAACATTTAATGGCTCTGTAAAATCTCAATGTATGTTAATGGCCAGTACACAGGTAAATATCATATAAAGGCTCTGTATAAACCCAATGTTTGTTAATCGCCAATTCAAAACGAAATATTAGTTAAAAGCTATGTCATAAATCAATGATTATTAATTGCCAGTACACACCCAAATGACAATTAATATCTCTGTCGTAACCCAACGATTGTTAATGGCCTGTTCACAGCCAAATATGTTTTAAAGGCTCTGCCATAACGCATTGAATGCTAATGGAAATTTCACACCCAAATGTCTTTTAAAATATTTGCCATAACACAAAGATTATTAATGGTCAGTTCACTCCTAAATGTCATTTAATTGATCTGCCATCACGCAATGATTGTTAAAGGCCAGTTCACACCTAAATGTCTTTTAATTGCACTGTCAAATTCTAATTTTACTTAATGGCGATTTCACACACAAAAATTATTCAAAGGCTCTGTCAAAACGCAGTAAATGATATGGCCTATTCACACCAAGATGACATTCAATGGCTCTGTCATAACCCAATGAATGTTAATGGCCAGTTCACACCCAAATATCATTTAGCGTCCCTGTCATAGCCTAATGGCCAGTTCAGATCAAAATATATTTTAAAGGCTCTGTAATAACCCATTGTTAGTTAATGGCCATTTCACACCCAAATGTCATTTTACTGCTCTGTCATAAACCAATGATTATTAATGGCCAGTTCGCACCGAAATATCATTCAACAGCTCTGTCATAATCCAATGTTTTTTAATAGTCAGATCACACTGAAATGTCTTTTAACAGCTCTCTCATAAGCCAATTATTTTTAATGGCCAATTCACAACCAAATGACATTTAATATCTCTGTTATAACAAAAAGAATGTTAATAGCCTGTTCACAAAAATATATCATTTAATGGTTCTGTCATTACACAAATAATTATAGTGAACATTTCACATCCAAATGTCTTTTAGTGGCTCTGTCATATCTCAATGAGAGTTAATGGCCAGTTCACTACTAAATGTCATTTAATAGATCTGAAATTTCCAATGATTGTTGATCGCGATTTCACACCTAAATGTAATTTAAAGGCTCTGTCATAACGCTGTGAATGTTAATGGCCAATTCACAACCAAATTACTTTTAATGGCTTTGTCATAACACAATATTTGCTGAAGTCCACTTCACAACCAAATGTCATTGAAAGTCTCTGTCATAATCCAATCAATGTTAATGTCCAATTCACAAACAAATGTCATTTAATGGCCATGCTATAACCCAATTTATGTTAATGGCCTAATCACAACCAAATGTTATATGATGTCTCTCTCATAACCCTACGAATTTTAATAGATAGTTCACACCAAAATGTTATTTCATGGCTCTGTTATAACACAATGATTGTGAATAGCCAGTTCAGCACCAAATGTCATTTAAAGGCTTTCTTATAACCGAAAGTTTGTTAATGTTCTGTTAACAAACAAATGTCATTTAATGGCTCTGTCATAAACAAAGAAAGTTAATGAAAATTACACACCCGAAAATCATTTACGTGCTCTGTCATATTCGAATGATTGTAAATAGCCAGTTCACAAGCAATTGTCATTTAATGTCTCTTTCATAATTCAATGATAGTTAATGGCCAGTTCACAAGAAAATGTCATTTATTTGCTCTCTCATAACTCAATGAATTTTAATGGCCAGTTCAACCTCAAATGGCAGTTAAAGGCTCTGTTAACCCATTGATTGGTAATGGCCAGTTCACACCCAAATGTATTGTAACGGCTGTGTAAAAGATAATGATTTTTAATTGCCAGATCACAACCAAATGTCATTTAACTGCTGTAACATAAGACAATGATTGTTAATGAACTGTTCGCTACCAAATATCATTCAACAACTCAGTCAAAACCAATGATTGTTAATGGTCAATTCACCCCAATAGTCTTTTAACAACTCTCCCATAAACCAATGATTGTTAATGGCCAATTCACTACCAAATGTCATTTAATGGCTCAGTCACAATCCAATAATTGTTAATGGCTATTTCACATAAAATTATCATTTAATGTGTCTGTCATAAACCAATAAATTTTAGTGGCCGGTTTACACCCAAATGTCATTTGGTGGCTTTGTCATATCGCAATGATAGTTAAGAGCCATCTCACAAACAAATGTCATCCAAATGCTCTCTCAAAACTCAGTGAATGTTTAGAACATTCCACACCCAAGTGAAATTTAAAGACTCTGTCATATCCCAATGTTAGTTAAAGGCCATTTCATACCCAAATGTCATTTAAGAGCTATGTCATAACTCAATGAATGTTAATGTCCAGTTCACAACCAAATGTCTTTTAAAGGCTCTGTCACGACGTACCGAATGTTAATGGCTAATTCACAATCAAATGTCTTTTAATGGCTCTGACATAACCCAATGTATGTTAATGCCTAGATCACACCAAAATATCATTTAATAGCTCAGACATAACACAAAGGTAGTCAGTTGATAGTTCACAAACGAATGTCGATTAAAGCTGTGTCGGAACCAAAGATTGTTTAAAGCCAGTTCACACCCAAGAATCATTTATTTGATCTGTCATAATGCATTGAAAGATAATTCCAGTGCACACCCAAATGTAAATTGTGGGCTCTGTCATAAGCAAACGGATGTTAATTACTAGTTCATAACTAATGATCTTTTAATGGCTGTGTCATAAATTAATGATTGTTAATTGCCAGATCTTATACAAATAACTTTTAATGACTCTGAGAAAACACAATGATTGTTAATGTTGAGTTCACAACCAAATGTCATATAATGTATATGTTATAAACCAATGAATCTTAACGGCCATTTCACATCCAAATATCTTTTAATGGCTCAGTCCTAAAATAATTATTGTTAATGACCAATTCACACCAAAATATTATTTAATGACTCTGTCAAAACCCAATTTTTTTTAACGGCCAGTTCACACCAAAATGACATTTAATGGCTCTGCCATAAACCAATGATTGTTTACGGACAGTTCACAAACAAATGTCATTTAAAGTCCCTGTCATAAACCAATGAGTGTTAAAGGCCATTCCCCAACCAAAAAATTTAATGTCTCTGTCATAATCCAATGTTTGTTAATGGCCAGTTCACACCTAAATGACATATAATGGCTCTGTCATAAACAAATTCATGTTAATGGCCAGTTCGCACCCAATTGTAATTTAATGGCTCTGTCAAAAACCAATGAATGTTAATGGCCATTTGACACCCAAATGTCATTTAATGTCTCTGCCCTAGCAGAAGCCAGTACACAGCGAAATGTCATTTAATTTCTCTGCCATAAACAAATGACTGTTAATGGTTCGTTCTACCATTAATGTCATTTACTGGCTCTGTCGTAAACAAATTAATGTTCATGGTCAGTCCACACCCAAAGTAACTTAAAGTCTCTGTACTTAATCAATGACTATTAATGGCCAGTACACATTCAAACGTCGTTTAATGGATCTCTCATAACTCAATGCTTGTTAATATCCAGATCATATATAAAAATGACATTAATGACTCTGTCATAACACAATGATTATTACTGGCCAGTTCACATCCAAATGTAATATAGTATCTCTGTCATATCCGAATGATTGTTAATGGCATTTCACACCGAAATGACTTTTAATGACTCTCTCATAAACCAATTATTGTTAATGACCGGTTCACACACATATGACATTTAATGGCTCTGTCGGAACCCAATGAATATTAATGGACAATTCACAACCAAATGACATTTAAAGTCTCTGTCATTAACCAATGATTGTTAATGGCCAGTTCACAATCGAATGTCATAAAAGTCTCCGTAATGACCCAAAGAATGTTTATGGCCATTTCGCACCAGAATGTCATTTAATTGTTCTGTAATAACACATTGATTGTTAATGGCCAGTTCACAACAATTGACATTTAATGACTCTGTCATAACCCAATGTTTGTTAATGACCTGTTCACTCCCAAATGTCATTTAACTGCTCTGTAATAACGCACTGAGTGTTAATAACCTTGTCACAGCCAAATATCATTCAAAAGGTCTTTAATAAAACAATGATAGTTAACGGTTAGTTAACAACGAAATTTCATTTAAAATCTCTGACATAACCCAATGACTTTTTAAGTCCAATTCACACCAAAATGTCATTTAATTTATATGTCATAACCCAATTACTTTAATGGCCAGTACACACCCAAATGTCATTTATTGGCTCTGTCATATCGCAATGTTAATTAATGGCCTGTTTACAACTAAATGTCTTTTAATGGCACTGGCGAAATCAAATGTGTGTTAATGGCGAGTTCTCACTCAAAAATTATCTAAATGCTCTCTCAAAACGCAGTGAATGTTAATGGACTATTCACACCCAAATGACATTTAATGGCTCTGTCATAACCCAATGATTGCTAATGGCCAGTTCACACCCAAATATCATTTAGGAGAACCGTCTTAACCTAATGAATGTAAATGGCCAGGTCAGACCCAAATGTATTTCAAAGGCTCTGTCATAACCCAACGTTTGTTAATGACCAGTTTACACCCAAATGTAATTTAACCGCTCTGTCATAAACCAATAAATATTAATGGCCTGTTCACACCCAAATATCATTCAACAGCTCTTTCATAATCCAAAGTTTCTTAATGGTCAGTTCACACCAAATGTCTCTTAACAACTCTCTCATAAGCCAATGTTTGTTAATCGCCAATTCACAACCAAATGTCATTTGATGTCCATGTAATAACACAATGAATGTTAATGGCCAATTCACAACAAAATGTCATTTAATTTTTCTGTCATAACACAAAAAATTTATTGGCCAGTTCATTTCCAAATGCCATTTAGTGGCCCTGTCTTATCGCAATGAGAGTCAATCGGCCAGTTCAGTAATAAATGTCATTTTATATATCTCTCAAAATCGAATGAATGTTAATGGCGAGTTCACACTTAAATGTAATTTAAATTTTCTGTCATAGCGCTGTGAATGTTAATGGCCTAATCACAACCAAATGAATTTTAATGGCCTTGTCATAACACAATGTTTGCTAAAGTCCAGTTCACTCCCAAATGTCATTTAAAGTCTCTGTCATAATCCATTGAATGTTAATGTCCAATTCACAACCAAATACTTTTAATGTCTCTCTCATAACCTACGAATGTTAATGGCTTGTTCACACCCAAATGTCATTTAATGGCTGTGCAATAACACAATGAATGTCATTGGCCAGTTCAAAACCAAATGTCATTTAATGGATTTTTTATAAACCAAAGACTTTTGTCTGTTCACAACCAAATTTCCTTTTATGGATTTGTCATAACGCAATTAAAGTTAATGAACAATACACACACGAAAAGGGCTCCGTCATAATTCATTGATTGTAAGTGGCCGGTTCAAAACCAATTGTCATTTAATGGCTCTGTCATAAATCAATAATAGTTAATGGCCAGTTCACAAGAAAATATCACTAAACTGCTCTGTCATAACACATTGTTTGTAAAGACCAGTTTACACACAAATGTCATTTAGTGGCTCTGTCATAACCCAATGAAGGTTAATGGACAGTTCACACAAAAATATTATTTAATGTCTCTGTCATAAGCCAGTGATTGTTGAGGGCTAGTTCACACACAAATAACATTTAATGAATTGTCATAAACCAACGATTTTTAATGGCCAGTCCAAAAACTTCATATAATGGCTCTGTTAAAACGGAGTGGATATTAATGGCCAGTCCAAAGATAAATGTCATTTAATGACTCTGTAATAACCCAATGATTGTTAATCGCCAATACTCAAAAAATGTCATTTAAAAGCTCTGTTATAAACCAATGTTTATTAATTGCAATTACACACCCAAATGACATTTAATGTCTCTGACATAACACAAGGAATTTAATTTGCCAGTTCACATTCAAATGTCTATTAAAGTCTCTGCCATAACACAATGAATGTTAATGGCCAGTTAACACTCAAAACTCTTTTAATTGCTGTGTCATAACACAATGATTGTTAATGGCCAGTTCAGAACTAAATATTACTTAAAGTGTCTGCGATAAAACAATGAGTGTTTATGGCCAGTTCACACTTAAATGGCATTTAATGGCTCTTCCATAAACAAAAGATTGTTAATGGCCAGTTGTAAACCAAATGTCATTTAATGTCCCTGCGATAAAAAAATAAATGTCAATGGCAAGTCACACCCAAAGAATTTTTAATGACTCTCTCATAACCCAGTGATTTTTAATGACTAGTACACATACAAATGTCATTTAATGTCTATGTCATAACACAATGATTGTTAATGGCCTGTTCACAACTAAATGTCCTATAAGAACTCTGTAATAAGCCAATGAATGTTAATGACCTGTTCACACACAAATGTATTTTAATATCTCTGCCAAAAACAAATTAATGTTAACGGCCAATTCAAACACAAATGATATTTAATGTCTCTGTTTAAATCCAATAATTCTTCATTGCCAGTTCAGACAAAAAGTCATTTAAAGGCTCTCTCATAAAACAATGATTGTTTAAGGCCAGTTAACACCCAAATGTCATTTAACGGCTCTGTCATATGACAATGATTGTTAAGGGGCTGTTCACACAAAAATATCATTTAAGAACTCTGCCATAAACTAATGATTGTTAATGTGCAGTTCACAGCCAAATGTCATTTAATGGCTCTGCAATATCCAAATGATTGTTAATGGCCAGGTCTACCACAAATGTCATGTAATAGCTCTGACATAATCATTGAATGATAATGGCCAGTTCACACCCGGATGTAATGTAATGGCTCTGTCGTAATACAATGATTGTTAATGGCCAATTCATATACAAATATTATTTAGTGACTCTGTCACAACGCAATGATTGTTAATGGCCAGTTCTCAACCATATTTCATATAATGGCTCTGTCATAACCCAATGATTGTTAATGGCCATTTCAGACACAAATATCTTTAAAGACTCTCATTAATCATTTATTGTTATTGGCAGTTCACACACAAATGACATTTAATGGCTCTGTCAAAATACAATGGCTGTTTATGGTAAGTTCACAAGCAAATAACATTTAATGGCTCTGTCATAACCCAATGATTGTTAATGGAGCGTTTACACAATAATATCTTTTAAGGACTCTGTCTTATTTCAGTGATTGTTAATGGCCAGTTCATAACCAAATATCAATTAATCGCTCTGTCATAACCTAATGATTGTTATTGGCCAGTTCATCCCAAATGTCATGTAAAGGTTCTGCCATAAAACAATGAATGTTAATGGCCAGTTCACACACAGATGTAATGTAATGGCTGTGTCTTAAACAATGATTGTTAATGTCAAGTTCATATACAAATGACATTTAGTGACTCTGTAAAAACCCAACGATTCTTAATGGCCAGTAAACACACACATGTCATATTATGGCTCCGTCAAGACCGAATGATTTTTATTGGCCTGTTCACAACCAAATGACCTTTAATTGCTATGTCATAAACCAATGTTTGTTAATGGCCAGTTCACAACTAAATGTTTCTTAAAGTGTCTGTCATAACCCAATGATTGTTAATGGAGATTTCACAACCAAATTACATTTAATGTCTCTACATATCCAATTGAATATTTATGGCCAGTTCACAACGAAATGTCATTTAATAACTGAGACATAAACCTATGATTGTTAATGGGTAGTTCACAAAAAAATGACATTTATTAAATTAATCATAAATAAATGACGGTTAATGGCCAGCTCACAACCAAATGAAAATTATGTGCTCTCTCTCATAACTCAATGATTGTTAATGACCAGTTCATGCTCTAATGTCATTTATCGGCTCTGTCATAACTATATGAAAGATTAATGCCAGTTCACACCTAAATGTATTTTAACGGCTCTGTCAAAACCGAATGTTTGTTAATTGCCAGATGACAAAAAAAGTCATTTAACAGCTGTGACATAACACAATGATTGATAATGACTTGTTCACACCCAAATATCATTGAGAAGCTCAGTTAAATTCCAATTTATGTTAAATGTCAATTCACACCGATATGTCTTTTAAAAGCTCTATCATAAACTAAAGAATGTTAATGGCCAATTCACACCCAAAAGTCATTTAATGGCTCTCTCATAACTCAATGATTGTTAATGGCCAGTTCACTTCAAAATGTCATAAAATTTGTCTGTGATAAACCAATTAATTTTAGTGGCCAATTCACAAACAAGTATAATTTAGTGGCAATATCGCAATGAGGGTTAATAGCCAGCTCACACCCAAATATCATTTAAGTGCTCTGTCAAAACTCAGTGAATGTTAATGAAAAATTCACAACCAAATGACATTTAATGACTCTGATATAAACAAATGTTTGTTAAAGGTTATTTCACACCCAAATGCCTTTTAATATCTCTGTCATAACACGATGAATGTTAATGCTTAGTTCACACCCAAATATCATTTAACAGCTCTGTTAAAAGAGAAAGATTGTCAGTAGCTTGTTCATACACAAATGTCATTTAAAGTGTATCATAAAACCAATGATTGTTAAAAGCCCATTCACACTCAAGTATCATTTATTTGCACTGTCATGACGCATTGAAAGTTAGTGGCCAGTGCACACCCAAATGACATTTAATTGCTCTGTCATAACACAATGGTTGTTTTTGACCAGTTCACTCTCAAATGTCATATAATTGCTCTGTCATATCCCAATCATTGTTAATGGCATTTCACACCCAAAAGTTTTTAATGTCTCTCTCATAAACCAATTATTGTTAATATCCAGTTCTCACCCAATTGACATTTAATGGCCTTGTCAAAACACAATGAAATTTAATGGCCAGATCACAAACAAATGACATTTAATGGCTGTGTCATAAAACATTGATTGTTAAGGGCCATTTCACAACCAAATTATCATTTAAACCCTCTATCATAACCCAATGAATGTTAATGGCCATTTCCCTACTAAATGTCATTTAATGGCTCTGTTATAATCCAATGAATATTAATGGCAATTTCACACAAAAATGTCAAGTAATTCCTCTGTAATAACACATGGATTGTTAATGGCCAGATCACACACAATTGGCATTTAATGACTCCGTCATAACCCAGTGAATGCTAAAGGCCAGTTCAC
>Ga0131853_10005497_pt1 | contig 22871 bp, 11 predicted proteins | sample TergutLab28metaG_FD_92764 | JGI IMG/M metagenome (GOLD analysis project Ga0131853, IMG submission 92764) | Labiotermes labralis P1 segment gut microbial communities from Petit-Saut dam, French Guiana - Lab288 P1 (version 2) (version 2) | ecosystem: Host-associated > Arthropoda: Insects >...
ACACAAACACACAAACACATACGCACACACACAAACACAAACACCCAAACACATACGCACACACACAAACACATACGCACACACACAAACACATACGCACACACACAAACACACAAACACATACGCACACACACAAACACAAACACCCAAACACATACGCACGCACACAAACACCCAAACACATACGCACACACACAAACACACACAAACACATACGCACACACACAAATACGAGAAGGAAAAGTCATACCTTAAAGGAACGTTATCTTTAATTTCAAAAGTAATATTGGCAACATCAAAAAAAATTGGCTGAACAGAAAATGAAAATTCCTTTTCTGCTTATTGTATTCATGCCGTCTTCTGTCATGAAACCATAGTGTAATGTGATTAACATGGCTTTCACATTGATAGAACGCAAAAAAGTTACAAAATAAAGTGTGATTCCATTTCTGTAATTCAAATGGTTTGAATATTACTGACATTTTCGACAGCATGGTATTTCATTATGGAGGTGACTGTACGAGTCAAAGGGAAGTTTACGAATAGGTGAAGTTATTCAAATAGAGTCGGGGGAGTGCTGATGAGGCAGGTTCCAAGCGGCTATCGTTAATGGGTGCTTAGGTTAAACAGTAGATTGATCAGAGTATCTGGAACAACTGAAAAATAAATATTTTGAAATAAACACCAGTTACTGCAATGTGCAAAAACTGTGTAAGGTACAATGGCTATTTTATTTTGATAAAGTAATTGCGCTTGTAGAACACTGAAAATAATATATCAAATAAAAAGGCGATTACTTAGATATGTCTCCATTTAATTACTGCTTATTCATTACGTAAGAAATTATCATATTAATACGACTTTCTTTGTTGTTGCTGCCTTATAATTAAAGAATAAATAACTTCACCGAATTTGTGTACTGCACATTATCATACAGAATTTCATAACCCCCAAATAACAAATTTGTGTAGCTGTCATATTCGAATTCTTAGTAATAAAAGCATAACCGTACATCTGATCGCGATATGATACTGATATCAAGTTTCATAAAAATTTCTTAAATTGATCAAACTTAGATTTTAAGTCTCGGTTGCGACGCGTCATTGGGTGTCTGGTGCACGACTTTGCGAGAAAATAAGTGGTCTCATTTTCAAGGGTCGACATTACCATGAATTTCAACCATTGTGGACCACTACACTGTCTCAAAACGTCGGGTTCCAGTCACCTAATGATGTGACGTCACATTCTATGACAGCGAATACTTCAACTACACCGCTGGAAAGCCCACATTCTTGTAAACCTAAATTTGCTGGGACACAAGACACAGCAAAACGGAAAGAAGTGCATAAATTTGCTTATAAAACAAGACAAGATGATTAAACGTCATCTGAATTTTTAAAAACATTTTACATCATTCAGATTTTACTGCACCACTAGTTGATGTATTATATGGCATGAACACGGCCGATTCGCAACGCTTTCTCTTTACCCCTAGTGTAGAACTACCAGCACAACAGATGTGCAGGAATAGGTATCTATCGATCGGTGTGCAGGCTCACACAGATGAGGTAAAAGGTGAATGTTGTTTGCGGATCCTTGGTACCATTGAATAATGATAAAGGGAAACGGTAATGAAATTTGTATTGACGAAAACCATCAATGTGTATAGCTCAACATCGCTGTCACCACAATGGAAATACCAAACCGAAAAAGAGCTGCTGTAGGCTTACAAATTCATATGACCAAGAGAGAGAACCTTTATGGAAAAGAGACCTGTGAAAAGTTTACAGAAACTTTGTCGGTCAAGAAGCTTCTGCTTTCTTTAACCTCATTTTCACTGAGGTTTTCACACAAGTTAGCTACGTGCGTCTGGTGGGCCAGTTGATTATATCCTAAATCGCACACTACTTCCAGACATTTTAAGAGCCCACTCCTGTCTACGCCCGGGGATATGAAGACATTCTACTGCTTCAGGATTTTGTAATAACGTCGTTTCGATTTCTCTTTTCCAAAATACCTGCAAAAACCCTCCATCTTCCTTAGTCAAATTTTTGGTCATCCTGAGCACAGAGAGTTTACCAAACGAATTATGAAGTTCCACATTGAGTACGTCCATTACACCGTTACTTCCCATTGTTTAGGCCTATACCTGCTACTCAGGTGTCATCTTCTCATAGTGAATCCCGAGCTTCGACCCGCAGGCCAGTTTATATGGGATTTGTGGTAAACAAATGGGCACTGAAATAGATTTATCTCCGAATATCCGGGATTTCCATGTCAGTGTTGTTTTATCAATGCTCCACACCCATGTTTTATGCATCTACTAACAAAGCTGTTTAATATCGGAACCTGAGCGCGACAATAAATAAAAGAAATACTTTAGAAGGACCGAGTTGGCCTATTATTAATACACTATTTCAAATCAGAATAATGTAAATCGTCATTCCTATCGATTTTACGTAATTTAACAACGAAATGTTTTAATTACATTTATAAGAATAAGCAAAACTTGCTTTGGCAGGTTGGCTTGTACACCTTTGCTGTAATGACTCCCTGATAATGGCACCTCCGTGCCGAAACATGTAGGAGTTAATGTGCCTCGTGTGTGTTGTATCACGAAGCACATTGTTGGATATTACGCCGGTGAAAGGTAAAGGTAAAGTGATCCTGTTACATGACCGGTGTGACCTAGAGGGTGGGTAAAGCTATAGCTCTACTCTTCCATGACCGCGGTACTGGAAGGGGGTGTAGGGTAAGCAGCACGCCTCGGCCGCATTTTACCCCTGGGAAAAACCCGGTACCCATTTTACATATAAGAAAATGTACCTTATGAAGAAGGTAAGAAAAGGACGAAATGGTAGGCAGCATGATTGCTGCGTTTGCATAACATCCAAAATGTATGCGAAAATTAGAAGAAGCAACAAAGAAAAACAACAGTAGAGAGGAACATCGTAGAAGGTAACGAGCGACGCTCAGGTCTCCTGTATATATTAGGTATTTGATTTTAGAAAAATTCAAGCAATTGTTCACATCCCGATAGCATTCTGTGATGAGCCCACATGTACAACACTGTGCCATTTCGAATTAACTTTACTTTCGTTCTGAATCAAATTTGTGATTAACATTAAGCTATCTGAACACCACGAAGCCAATTTTTTAAAAGAATATGCTATCTCTCACAACGGCCAGTTATAGCAGTTCCACTTACATAAGGCTAGATAAACCTAGAGCAGCAGAGAATTTTTTTCCTTAGGTTAAGCATTCTACAAAACCAATTGCGTCCCTTGTCTAAGCACCATGCTACGAAGAAGGAAACGCGACATGAATTATCAACAAATTAGATTTTTCGATTTGTTAAGTAGTTCCTCTTCGTCTTCCCCTTCCTCGTCACTGTCATCATACTCTTCTTTTTTTCTTTTCCTCTTTTTTTGCTACAGCCATTGCTGTTATGGATCTCACGTGCTTTCGCCATCTTGCGAAAACACATTTGGTAAGTCGGTCCATTACAGTATCTCTATCTAACGGGGATAACATGAATACAGAAAATTTTCTCTTCGAGTGACAGAGAACACTAAGAGTCTCATAAAACATAATCACCGAAACGGCAAAATTAAGAAATTAGTACGTCGCTATTATGTTGTCACTGTGCTTAATTAAGTATCGGCTATGAAAGAATATGTGGCATGCAGGACTAACTCTCTGTATTATAAACTTCCGCACAGAAGGAAATGAGCGGTCGCGGTCACGTTCACGCTCCGGCAACTTTACCCTGCGTATAGGGCTCCCCATACAATTCAGATACGAGATAGTCCACTCCGGAACCTGTATGGAGTCGGCAGAGAAGAAACCCTGCCCTTGGAAACCAACTTCGGTGGCGTAGCTTCTTCCTTGTCGCTATAATGACTGAGCTATAGATATCAATATTAATTTTGAGTGTCAAATTTCCGTAGAAATATGTATGAGTTGCTTCCCTCAGCTTCAATATCATGACTAATATCAATTTGGCTCCCATTACTGTTTACTTTGGGATTACTCTAGATACGTGTGTGTATGAAGAGAGAATATTATAGACTATTGGCGATTATTGTGGCGAGCCTGGGGATTCACATTAGGGATGATTACCACAGGATTTACTCTCGCCCCGTGTTGGGAAGGGAGGTAATATGTTACACTGTTGATATTATTCAAACAAGCAGAGGTCGTTTCCAGACAGGACGATGCATCACTGAAGGAGGGAGGGGAATTTAATCCGACTTAGAAGGGAGAAGACAAGCATTTCTGTGGTGTGGAAATGTGTGTGGGACAATATTGCAGGTTTAAGGGGGATACTCCACAGATCAGAACGAAAAGCTGTTGCAAGAAGGGAGATTATATTCAATTAATTCGTTGGACTAAACCGCTCATGAAGCAGAGCAGCTGGGAAGAAATGGTGAACCCGTTGTAATGAATTGGTAAATGGGAACAATGCACGGCGTTCAGTGGTTATATCAGCATAATCGTTCGCACGTACGTGTTCTCATTGGTGGTTTACAAAGTGTGGGGCACAGTATGCCTGCGGGAACAGGTAGAAAGATCGGAGAACCAAGAAGCCTTACATTTTGTAACACTGGCATTAATTTTTAATTAATAGATTTATAGTAATTATTAATAGTCTTATCTTAAAATTTCCTTTATCAAAGTTTATGCTTTTTGTTGTCAAGTACAATAATTGTGAACTTGGATACATAAATCAATGTAACCGCACTTTATCGGTGGAATTCAGATTAAAACACCAACAAATGAAGCAGCCAAACTAATTAGTCCTCAGACCACATGTCGATGCAGCATTATCACACCTGTAGTTTTTATTACAAGCAGTAATCCAATAAACTTATTTCAAACAACGTTTGAGTTGAGGACTTGCACACACATGGAACTTGAAACAACAAAAGACCGGAAAAATTCACGCCACATGTACAGCTCAACTAAAATGATAGTGTACATTATACAAATAAGCTCATCTTATGACAATATTTTAATGCGCAATGGGGAGGGTTGCATGCAATGTCACCTGCCGAGTTGTTTTAGGGGTCACGCGGACTCCAGGTAGGGTTACCCAAACTAGGCAGGCACTAGGGCATGGGCTAGAGAAAAGACAGTCCCTAGTCCTTATCTTTACATGTCCTACAGGTAAGCCAGGGAAACACGTCATGCACTTTTACACAGGAAAGTTCGCATGAATTAAATTGATAAGTGGAGACAAAAGGCAAATAACAGGGAAGAGTGAGCGTCTGTCATGAGGAGGTCATATTGCTTATAAGGTCGTCTAGCCAAGGATTAATTAAGTAAAATAAGTAGATACTAATTGTAGCACAAATTTGGGAGAGTCTAATAAGAAGACCCCAATGAAAGGACTAAATCTGGGATACCAGAAATCTAGGGGCTTTTTAACTCTAATTTCACAGATCGTAATTTGACAACTGGAAGTCACTTTCATTCTCAGAAGATGTCGATATCTAATTATTGCTTTCTCTAAGTGAACATTTGCAAGAGGTCTATCGTTTCTTTCGCATTACCTTATGATTCCGTGTTTCGCTTATCCTAACACTACTACATGATCCGTCAAATTCACATAGTCCTTCGGAACATAAATACGCCCAAAATCTTAATGTGGTCATTTAGTTACACTCCTCAAGAAACTACAAAAGTACGGTTACGTAACATGAACACCCTCGTCTTATACCCGTACCTAAGTTTCTGTTCCTGTTGCCTCGTTCAAGAGAGCTGAGAGTACGCTTAAGCCAAACGGCTGCCTACAGCAGCAAATGACAGTAGCGACGAACTGGAAGGGACGTGAAGGAAATCGGTCGTGACGTCATTTGTGTTATATTATTTGGATTTTCTGGATGTGTCGAGTAAAACGGAAAACAACTTTAAGGGTAGTATGTGTCCCGACTAGCTTTAAGATAGAACTCCTAAAGAATACAAGCCACAAGGATAATGGTTTAAGCCAACTTTAGGAAGAATGTTATTCCAAATACTGCTGAAGGAAAATTAAAGGGTTGAAGTTTAAGTAATGTATAATTTAGGCTATATAGGAAAATAATTTACAAGTTTGAATGGATGATATTGCGCATAGCTTAGCCAATGCGTGTGTGTGTGTGTGTGTGTGTGTATGTGTGTAAGTGTGCTGTGAACATACGTGTGCGCCTAACATCGCCCAAGTGCTTGGTATAATGGAGTCATAATCGAATGGAAGCGTATCAATCATTTCCTGTGCGGTACATCACTATTCAATTTATATATCGACCCTGGTCAAACCATTAGCCGATACATCTACAGTGCCATGTAAATGGGTTTCAGCGCCTTATCGCAAGACATATCACAGTAAAAATATATGCAGTACCTAAATTTATATTAATATTTTACTGAATTACAGCCAGATGCTTTATAGCCCGAGACCTGTCGAAATTTAACGAAACCTCAACTGCGACTGTCCACATTCCGTTTCTCAAGCCTTCCTAATTCTGTCCCTCCTTTGCCCTATATAAGAATACATGAGAAATTGTGAATTTGATAAAGCTTAGTTAATAAACTAAAAGAAGATGGGTTTGCGTGCAGTTCGTTTATATTTAATACAAAGTAATCCAAGCCGCAATTTCAATTAAATTAATGAAAATACACAGCAACTAACATTTATAATTTATTGTTAGCTGGTGACGCCGCCTGTTAAATGGAATAAATGATGACGTGAGTAACAGCTGCTCTAAAAATATCAGCGGAACGAGAGACTACACTTACATTATATATACCACTTACCGTAACATTGAAAATTTAGCATTTCGACCGCAGAGATATTGATTATTTCCTATGGTTCTCGCAAAAACAACAGATCATTTCCTTGAACAAAACCAAGCAATTATTTTCTGTGCTGTATACGGAGTTTGTTCTCTGTGAGGTAGGAAATGAAGTATATAATTTAGATTTCCGACAGTCTTCTAATTGTTAAAAACATGGACATAAAAACACAAACGTTGTACGTATAACGTCACAATAAGGCGCGTTCGTGCAACCATTTTCACAGTGGAAAAGCAATAAGTATTACGTATTTCAGGTGTGTGTTTGTAGGATTAGGTATCCAGCATGAAATGCGTATGCGCAGTATTGTTATCTGTGGTCTGTCAGGCTGCAAAATATTTTTTCACATTATTTAATTAATGGCACGTTGTTAGAAAAGAAGTCATTAAATATAAAATATGTGTTTTGACTTTCTCTACAAATTTGTCTGCAACATTTATCACTGTAAGAAGATATGAGTGAGATATGATGATAAATGTTTATTGGTATTCATGTAAAGTACTTGGAAATCTTGTAAGAGTTTAATGATTATTAAATTTTCCCGAGAGGTTTTAGAATAATACTCAAATGTCAAATTTTATTAAAATCCGGCTAATGGGAGCCGGGTTGTTGCATGAGAAAAACCGGAAGGACAAATGGACAGGCAGGCATAACGAAGCTAATAGCCGCTTTTCGCAGGTTTGCGAACGCGCCTGGAAACTGAGTCTAAGTATAACCTCATTACTTCGTAACTTCGGCACTAGCTGCCTGATCACCAGGAAGGCAGTCCGTGTTGCCCACTGCACTTTACGTCTGCGAGGCGGATGACACTGGCCCGTCTGCGAACACCAACAAAAAATTCGAAGTCCTGCAGCGAACCAAGCCCCAGACGTCCAGCTTGCAGCCAGGCATCGTACTGACTGAAAACATCCTGGGTCACAATTCAGCTGTAGAGCGACAGAAAACATCACCAAAACTCGAAGAGCATTCTGTCAAGAAAGGCGCCGAGCTCAGTCGGTATAACTAGGATACAGGCTGGGTGACCGAGTAATCGTGGCTCTATTCTGGGCAGGGGCAAGAATTACTTCTGTTCCCAAGAGGGTTCAAATCAGCTCTGAAACCCAATTAGCCTCTTATGTATTGAAATTAGTGAAATCTTTACTCTGGGCTAAGGTGACCGGGGTGTGAAGCTGACAACTCATTTTCTTCTAGTGCTAAGTGAACGTACACCTTCACTTTCCCACACGCCTGCATGGCACTCACAAGCACATATTTTACATTTATTTTGTCTACAATTTTCAAATTAGTATGAACTGTAAAAGGTAAAGAAAGGTAAAGCAGTCCCATTACAGGCCTGGACAGGCCCAGAGGTTTCCAGGAAGTTAAGATTCCCAGATTTGTTGACAACGGCACGGGATGGTGGTAGGTTGTCAGCCTTAAGCACCGGCCGCCTTTAACCTCAGCAAACACTCCTGGTACTCATCTCTGTTAGAGGCTGAGTCGACCCCAGGGCCAGAGTGCGATCGGAAAGATTTTATGTCAATGAAAAATCAACTGACACCAGCTGGGATCGAACCAGCGAACTTCCTATTTGTAGCACAGCACTTTAACCACTGTGCTACCGCGGTCCCCGTACGAACTGTACATGCTACAAATTCCACATAACCTCAAATATTTTGATTCCTAGATCCAATGGGAATCAGACCACAAAAATACAACAGGGTCAAAGAAAGACAGCAACTTATACAAATGCTACATTTTACGCGTTTATGTTACTAAGAGCCTAGAGGCCTTGTGCACACGGTGAGGGCACTTGGGGGGGGGGTGAAATTATAGCGCGATTCGTGCTTGACTTTGGTATTACATAGAGACTGAGAGGATAGCTCCACGCTACAGCTCCTTTATCCCCGGGGCTCCTTGTGCCCACTGAATGGGTACAGCCGGTGTGTGTCGGATGGAGAACAAGAGAGCTCTTGTTCCTTCTGGGAATCGAATCACGATTCCCCAGCCGTTCAGTTCGTAGCCTGTTAGCGACACCATCTTCACTTTCTCGTCTCTAGTTGACATAAAACGACAAAACTAAGTGGAAATAAAGGGGAATTCCCTAACGTAATTCTGTATATTACGATCAATTCTTTAATAATGGAAGACTTATTTCTTTTCATATAAGTTAGCAGTGAGGAATATTAATGTTCTGGACTAAATATTGCATCCTTTGGCTACAGACGTTCTGCCAGAACTGTGTTGCAGGTTCGTGGGGGTGAAGAGGAAAGGAAGCTTACCTATCAGCCATTGCAGCTTCTCAATTGGTGGATCTTGCAGTGCATGCGCCGAGGGGTTCTGCAATACCTCATAACATTTACTGCACCCACGAACTCTAGCGGAACGAGCCCGAAACTTCTGTGTTTAAAGCTTTAAGTTTGAAACTGGGCTACTGATAAGCCAAAAATCTGTATTTTCAGGTAATACTTAAGTAATCTTGTCACTCCTGATCAAATGCATCCATTTCATAACCTCTTACCCTATTTAAGTGACATCTATTTTAATACTGTCCTCCTATCTCCTCCTAGTTCTTCCAAGTTGTCTCTTTATTAAGGTTTCCTCTCAAAACCCTGTTTGCTCCTATGCATGACACATTCCACAAACAGATCATGCCCCTTGACGTGATGACCCTAAAAATACAGGGTGATTAAAAAAAACACTGAACATTAGAGTCGCCGTGATGAAAACTGGTGTTCACTTGTGTCGGAAAAGCTTCCAACATTCAAGCGCCTTAATATGGAAAAAAAATAAGGGTAAAAAGTAAATGTAAATTTCACCCTATAGCCGACCACGACGGCCCAGGAAGACAGTAGAGATATAGTTCTACTCGTTCTTTAACCTAGGCGCTAGATGGGGTAGGTGGTCTATGTCACGCTCCGGCCGTTTACCGCCGCACATGACCCGGTACCTATTGTACAGGAAGCTTGGTAGACCCCAGGGCCGTTCTTGGTGGGTGTAGAAAACCTCGCTAACACTGGGATTCGAAACCCCGACCGTCCAGCCCGTAGCGACTTGCTATACCGACTGAGCTATCCCGACCCACCAGCAAAATTAAGGGTAGCTGTACAATTTGGTGCATACGAGATGTTCATATAGATCTTAGTTACCGAATAATAAATGTCTGGAATTGGGCAAATCTTTTTGAATAACCCTGTACAAACACCAACTACACCCTCTGAACTTTGACTGCTTGACCTTAACCAAGTTTTCTGGTTGAAGTCAAGAAAATCGGCTAATCTCCACAATAGTCGGATTTCATTTATTCAGTTACAAAACCCGTAAAAGAAATAACTTTACACTGCATGACACCATGACACCAGCTGATATTTGATTCTGTCTATTCGCTTCCTTATCCCTCATCCCCTTCTCCAGTCTTCAGTGCCTAATTTTAGTGCCCTCGCAGGTGTTTGCTTCTGTGGGAATGATCGCATATAACGTCTGTCCTATTGCGATCCTCATCCTCCCTTACAGAAATTTCAATTCTCAACAGATAAAACACACACGAAATAACGTAACATAAAAATGTTGATCATAGTTACCGAAGATTTTCTCATCTCTTAAAATTTACATTATGTATGTGTGTACATATATGTGTTTATAGGTATTACGTAATATACATATATACATATATATATACGTCAGCAAATGGCACGAAAAAGTGATAGCAACTTAGCATTTAAAATTATTAAATAATTTAAATTATTAGCAGCATTGTTATCATTGTGCTGGCTTTATAATTGGCACTTGTGCTGTTGAGTCAGTATGTTAACAAACATCTAATGAACTGACCTCAACTGAACGAACTGAACTGAATTTAATTATGTGCTTTTTTTTTCGCCAGGTCAGCTCTGGGGCCCAGAATTGTCTTTTACAGAGTGAGGTTCATCTCCGCGAATCGTATGGGCTTTCATGGAGTAACTTTGATGTAGGCTTGTCAGGTATTTATATTCAGGGTTCAACACGACCTACATTAATGCTGTAAATAGAGGAGAAAATATTTGTTAAATATTTTTAAGATATATTTAAATTTTTTTTGTTATTAAAATATTACACAGAAATAAAGTTTCAAAGATTGTTATTTTTTTTCAGTTTCAAAAAAATATTTTTTTTTTCTTGTTCCTATTCTTCTTCATTTAATAACATCGTAAATGAGTCGAAACATTTCGCTGACAACTTAGTTCCTATCCCAGTGCCTCCTGTAAAATTACTGCAGATGTAGGTGTGTTACTTGAAACTCATTTTAACTTTGTCCCTTTATATTACAAACTTCCACAATTCCGCAGGGAACGAAATCAAGTGTGTATAAAATTATCAATTTCCAAGCTGCCGTAGGTTTACCTTGAACATTTGTGCACTGTGGCGTGCCCATGGAAGGATTGATATTGCGTGGCAAGCTACGATTTCTATCACATACGCCATAATAACATTACACCCTCTACCACCTGCATGCCAGCCAACACAACCCCCACATAACGCCCCGCGTTAATAAATTCCGTCACGCCTTAACGAACGTGGGAGCCAATGGCAAAGCAAAATCCATTAAGCTACTGTTTTCCCGGTTGCATACTGCTACTTACACTAACACAAGATGGGGACTGGGGAGGGTGAGAGAGGAAATCAATATGGCTTCCGGCGTCTCCAGACCCCCGGGAGAAGCCATTTCAGAATAGCACGTGGGGGTGTAAGGACATAATAGTAATACTGAAGAATAAAGTTTGAAAATTGACTCCAAAAAACGGAATGGGGTCAGTATCCAAAATAAAGACATTTCAGTCTCCAACATCTGTAGGCCTATAGGCCAAGTGTGCACAGCATTTAAATTAAAAAATGCAAAGGTAAAGAAACTGTAATTCAGTAGTGTCTTTGGGGCTTTAAGAAGGGTGAAAGTATGAATAATATTTCCACATAAATGCAATAGTAACAAGAACTATAAGGAATAAAATACTTTGCTTCGTCATGTTACCATCTGCACCCCTGCTATTGCAATACAGTACGGAGCAAAATGATGAGCCATGCAGCAATGTGACGTATGTATTTCAAATCACTACATCTGGCTACACTGATTAAGGTAACTGTGCATTCCAGATGAATATCTTGGACTGTTTTCTCTTAAAATTCTTACCTATTTACCATTCCTAACCACCTTCTCTCCCTTTTTGCTGTTACAAACCACACAGGATATACCTACCAATACATACAATTAAATAAATACGCTATTAATCCGCCACCAACCTAGGCACGAGTTTAGAAATTAGTGCAACAAATTTACATATGTGGCACCATAATGAAAAGGGCTCAAGTGACCCATTTCAGACCATTCCCCAGCCACTAGTCTGCATATATTCAACACAAAGATCCTTACAGTGATTGATGCCTCGGCAATTTTGACCGTAATATGCAACGTCAAAATAGCGAGAGAGAAAGAGATAGAGAGACCTGTGGGGGGAGGTGCTAATTATTTTCAAGTACGACGAAATTCCTTCAAGGAGGCAGCAACATGTGCCCCCTCAATCAAAGACAGGACTGCGTAAAACAGTCGGGATTATGGCAGGTGTCTTGAAGATAATTGCAAGTCGTGAATTACACCAATTTCTAGTAGTACTAAATATCCTGTAAATTCCCAGAACCACGACGCCCACACTTGATAGGGCATCAATAACAGAACTGTCATCGAATGCGTGTACAGGACTCTGACACAAACGAAAAATATGCCAGCACATGACGCTGGTCACTGTTAATGCCGACACGAGCCAAAGCATAGGGGAAAATCAGATATTGATATATTATAAAATCTGCTCCAGCAGCTCTTTGCCAATGGAAATTTACACGCTACCGGTAAATTGCACATTAATTTTCGACACATTAGATAAAGATTCTAGTTTCATGGGATGTTACGCCGTACTGACTGGTGACTGGTTACCAACGTGTCTTCATCTTCACTTTCAAACACTCTATGAAGAGTTTCATATTAGGATAGTGAAAGTCGTAGTCTTTAAATAGAATAGTTATTTCCTGGTATTTTCGTCACAGCTTGCTAAATTTTGTAATAGGTCTAGATCTGCAAAACAACAAACACCATTCAATTCACTTGGAAAAAGGGTCTTAGAAGAATGTAAGAATGTTTATAATGTGACAATTTGCCAAAGTTCCAAAAACACAATTTAAGCTAGTACGTAATAAAGTTACTTGTGCTTCGAGATATAATTCCGTCACAAACAAAAAAGAATTCTAGGTTACAAATACACAAATGTTTAAACAGTTCTAAGTTTATGGTCTCATAGCACGAAATTCTATGTAGCCTGCAGAAATACACCAAGGCTTCGAAAGGATGTACTGCCTCCTTCTTCAGCTAAGACACAGGAATTTTGCAATGAGAAAGCCACGTGAAATGGCAGAAGGGACAATTTATGATATGTAAATGCTCTTTCGTCTTCTTGTAAACATGACTCAATAATTAATTACCAGTAATTTATTCTAGTATTTATTTACAATTGATCTCAGATTTCACAAAGTTAAATATTTATTCAGCGAAACGGCAGAATATCGATTTTTGGTCCCTAAATTTGATACGAAGACGGTTAGAATTGCCTTCTACCTGGACAACGTGGGTCGTTCATAAAAAATAAAAAGAATTTGGTCATTACAAAAACATATTCCTTTACTCTGGATAAAATAAAAATTTTACTTTACCCATAATTCGAAAATTAATACATTTTAGTTATTTATGAACGAAATAGTTGTTTTATAGGAGTCTGGGTGGGCACCAGGGCCGATCTGGACGGATGCGGAAAATCTCGCACCCCACGGGATTCGATCCCCGGACCGTCCAGTCCGTAGCGAGTCGCTACACCGACTGAGCTATCGAGGCCCTCATTTATTGTAAGATATGGAATACAAAATTACCTATGAGGAAAAGTAAGTTCCCTAATGTTACAGAAGGCCGTACATTAATTTACCACTTGATTTCATGTTTTAAAATTGTATTCAGAAAACTTTTATTTTTTAAAAAACCTTGATGCTTTCCAGTTTTTCAATATTTTTATTTGTTAGTTTCTTGTAGTTCATGTAACCCAAAGAGAGAGAAAAATGATTATAATTTATTATTTTTTGTACTAACAAATTAACGTATATATATATATATATATATATATATTAAAATTACATTACATTACAAACGCTCCTACATGTTTCGGTGCTTCTGCACCATCTTCAGGGAGCTTTGATATTGCGTTTTCTAAGGTTATAAAATACTAAAATGATTGAAATTGCATTAAACAGTAAATAGTTTCATGACAAAATCTGTGCTGTTGATAAAATGTGGTAGTGGCTGCATATGCAATTCGAAGTCTTGTTTCGTTACGTATAGTGTGATTGTCGGAAGTGAATTTTCATGTGTTACGTTCCATAACTTCAGCAAACGCAATATCAAAGCTCCCTGAAGATGGTGCAGAAGCACCGAAACATGTAGAAGCGATTTGTAATATAATTACATATTTATATATATATATATATATGTGTGTGTGTGTGTGTGTGTGTGTGTGCACTTTTGGTACAAATAAATAACAACCAATAAAACTGCACGGTATGTACATTAAAGTAATGATTATCATGTGGCACCTGAGTCATTGATTAAGTTGTTTTTATACATTGCGGCATCAAAGTACAGTAGCCCATCGTCCATTTGTTCGCCTTCAAACTACCCATCAGCTAATAGCATCCAGAATTCAGACACATGCAGGCTGAGAAGTATGAGATTTAATTGCTGATTACTCTATCGACCGTTTTCTTCACGCTTTACTCTTGCGACGAAACCCTGAACTACGTGCATGCCTCGCGATCAGACGATGTTACTACCCTCTAGCGAGCACGTTTGTAACTGCGAGAAAGACGCTGATCCCGCACAGTACTACCTCATAGCGGACAGAAGTGGAACTGCTACGGTACAGTGTCGATAATGCAGTGCGTAGCGTGACAGAAAATGAATCAACATAGAAGTGTGGCCGACTTTATTGACTCTCTTGACAAAATGATAGTCACTCGTGTTTCCATTCAGTTCCTCTTTGTATGAAATCTGAACGCTGATTACAGTCTTAATATTGTGCGTAATGTAAATCCAAACAAATGCTGTCAGTTGAGATTACTCCAGGGGACTTCAGCATTTTCTACTAATGTGGCAAGCAGAACCAACAAAGGACAGCTTCCAGAACCGTTCAACACCCACTTCATTAGGCCATAGAATAATTAAGACTGTGACGGTGTATAAATAGGCGACATAAATTCAGCACGCAAATGTAACAAATGCCAGAGGAAATTATGTAAATTCCGTAAAAAATGAAACAGAAGAAATCCTGACACCGGAAAAAAATTAAAGGCGGAAATACGGCTTTCATTTAAGGCAAAAGAAATGTCTGTCATGTTCGTAATAATGCACCACGCTACTGAGGCGCAATATGGTGGAATGCAGGTACATTCTATTTGGTTCTGACCCCAACACTAGCTTTAGAGACTAGACGCTGCTGCCCACCCACGATACACTTGCATACTTACTTACTCACTCCATAGAGCAGAGTCATTTTTGAGAAGCTAACTGGTTCTCAGCTAGTCAAGGAAATCCCCGCATTTTATGAAACCCGAATGCTCATTACCGCATTTACAGGTACCCGCCACCTATTCCTATCCTGAGCAAGATCAATCCAGTCTCTGTCCCTCCATCCAACTTCCTGAAGATCCATCTTAATATTAACATTCCATCTGCGCCTGGGTCTTCCAAGTGGTCTCTTTCTCTCAGGTTTCCCCATCAAAACCTCGTACACACCTATCCTCTCCCCCATACGCACTACATGATCCTCCCATCTCATTCTTCTCGATTGAATCACCCGAAAAATATTTGGTGAACAGTACAGACCATTAAGCTCCTCATTATGTAGTTCAACTTGTCTGTCACCTCGTCCTTCTTAGGTCCAAATATTACCCTCAACACCCTATTCTCAAACACCCTCAGCCTACGTTCCTCTGTCAATGTGAACGACCAAGTTTCACACCCGTACAAAACACCAGGACGTGGCGTGTCCTCGGGCTTAGGATGGAGAAACGGCCTCCAGTGTGGAGGGTAGCTGCGAATATATTGAATAAGTAGTCGCGGACAACCGACAATGGGTGGTCCTCCAACACGGATATTGGGCAATTTGCTGACAATTCCTAACTGTAAAAACTGGCATAGTCACGAAACATACGCATGTGCCTCGGATCCCCGCGTCCTAGCCCTCTTTATTTAGGGAATAGGAAACTGGGTGTTATCCAGATCCGCATGTTGATCGAAAACTAACCGCGGTTTCCTGATCGACCAGATGACAAATTAGTCATCACACATCGACCGAGCTATTGTGGCTCCTGATGACACAGTTAAGACCGTGTAAACAAAAGACAGCATAAAGTAATCAGCCAACAGAAACAAGACAAATTAGACCAGGGATGCACACATTTTCAAAAAATCCAGGAGAGGGCATAAATTTCTAGGCGCCAAGTAGTTTACATGAGAGACGTTCCTTTCCAAAGCGCACAGATATTAGGCGCCACCGTATGCAACTTAGTTGCCAAAGCGACCTTGCGCCCGGACATGTTGAACCCTGACAGTGACGAGTGGGAAAACTGTTGTTATGGAGGTGGTAGAGGCAGACCTAAAGATAACTATGAGTCGTGGTGGTAACCAGAATTAAGTGGTTCAGCTGCGCTGATAGAGCAGATGACAGGCGCACACGTAGTCACAAAGGCAAGCACGTGTGTGTGTGTGTGTGTGTGTGTGTGTGTATATACATATATGTATATATGTGTGTGTGGATGTATATATATATATATATATATATATACGAGGGAGAGTCAAATGAAAATCATAAAAGTGCGATAAGAATTATACAGAAATATTTAAGTATTTTATTTAACTCATCCTCGTATATATCAGTGGTGATAAAGAAGGATATGAAAATAAACAGTTTAACGTGTTAAATGAAGCAGTAGAATAAGGTGAAAAGGAAATCCAACCTGAAAATAACGAACAGCAGCAAACTACGTCTGATCAAGGGAAAAGGTATCCGTTCAGAGGTATTTCTGAGGAGACAATGGATATATATGGACAGAGATTTTTGTCGTTCTGTCACTGTTCTATCACCATGCAGCAGGTTTTCCTTACAGCAACGTTATGAATGGAAGGTGGTAGCGAATGTTAGAAGCACTGTGAGGTTTCAAGCAATAACTGTTACAGGAGCCAAGGGCGGCAGTAGCTACTGTTGCTGAAAAAAAAATTTTATCATTTGATAGCGTGTGGGCTCAGTGCAATCCAAATTTAAGGCATAGAGAGTCAGTGAAAGAGTTTCATTTTACCTAAACAGTAGTTGGGGGTGGGGATTATTTATTTCGAGATATCGATATGCCTTACTATTGTTGGAAAACCAACTGAATGTTTAACTTCTTTTGTGTTACTTCTGAAACTATTTACGATGACGTACACGGAACGCTAAATGTAAGCCTCGACTGGAATAGTGAAGTGTGTATAGGCAACGTCCAAGTAATGGCCACTGGACTGCTACAATTTACAAGTATTAGTCAGTATTTGTTTTGTGTCTGTGGACCAGATCACTCGAATGTCGTTTGTTACAGACGGTCAAGTCCTATCTAAAATCACTGCGCAAATATTACAAACAGATGAAAGCGAACGTTGGTCAATAATTTAGTTCTCTGCGGCACATATGTTTACTTGTACTCTCTAAGACACTCAACAAAAATTTCACAAAACAATTTCCCTACTTAACCCGAGGTTCAAATCCTCGGATTCAGAAAGTACCATACTGACAGGGGAATAGTTCTCTGACAGATGAACGTATAACACCCTCCTACCGTTTGTCTTTGGGTATTTCTGCAGCAATTTTGGTTAATGTTAGGCTAATTACATTACTGATCACTTTCATGGACTTTCCTTGTTATAATAGTCGATATATATTGACTCGCCACGGTTTCGACAGTCCGCGATTCGAATCCCAGCGAAGAACAAGAATATCATGTTGTCTAAAATAGTCCAGACTCACTCGAGCGCTCACCACTGCTCCTATTCAATTGGTGCAGGTGTTCTTTCCTTGTGGTAAAGCGAGCGGAACCTGAACCTGGCCAGTCGCCTCCATCAAGTGCCGAGGTTAGAAATGAGAGGAGCTATACCTCTATTATCCCCCCCCCCCCATGCCTTCATGACGTGCACAAGGTCAGCCAAATTAAATCACGTTCCATAATTGTACAGCTTGTGATATGTGTATACAGGCAATAAGAATTGCCATATTGTTCATGGAAAGGCAAATTGTCGTAATCCACACAGTTCGTGTCACAATGACATCCGTGCATTAGCAGACAGCTGACTTACAGGCACAATTTCCGTCAAAACGCTCCGTCCACAAAAACGCCTTATCCTTGCATTTGCATTAAACACATACACATCACTAGAATACGAACTACCTGTATATTTCACTGTCAGTAAAATACGGTACAGTTTGTGATATAAAGGGTGTAAGAAAACGTTCTACAAGCCTATGAAATATATAAAGACTTGGTCACATAATTTACACAAGACTATATTTCGCATTACAGGCCAAAAGACAAGTTTACAGCAAGAGAGTCATAAAGCCAAATCAAAAATCTTGGATGGCGTATCAAAAGAATAATACAAAAACTAAGTTCCAGACACGGCCCAAATAATTTGTTTATTTATTTATTTATTTATTTGTAGCAGCTATGTAACGACACTCTCATCAGTATAGCTTGTGTAGTGTCAAATGACTGCACTATATTAATTTAAAGGAAGTGGGCTTGGCCACACTTCATACCGCTCTCATGGCAATTCCCCAGAGGGACTGAAAAAGGCCGTAAAGAATCTTGGTTACGGTAGTCGTTCCAGCCGAAATTCAGATTGGGCACCTTCCGAATACAAGTCAAAATCGTTATAGCCTAAGTTGACTTAAGTTGGCTTAATCACTTAAAAGATACTACATGTTGGTGAGCCATCAGCTTTAGGCTCTGGCCGATATATTTTGGAAAGGAAAGTGGGGAGGCACCAGGACATCATGTGGACGTGGGAGGGATAGAACAATAAGTACCCTTCTCAGGAATTTAATTGCAGTCCCTCTGGTGTGCAGCCTATTCGATATACCGACTGGGCAGGGTTCCGACAGTCAAGGAAATTTACAAACTTCATTCAGAATTTCCAGTATTTTGTGATGCCTCCAGGACTTACACTGTAAACTGCGTTATTATGTTTTGAAAAATCTAAACAATTCCTTCAACAAAGACTAGCAAAAGTTGTTCAAATACTGGAAATTCTAAACAACAATTTTAAACCAACTTTGTCTAGAAATTTTAAAAAATAAAAGTATATAATGCACCGGCTATTCCCATTATTTTATATGGAAGCGAAATTTGGACCCTTAGAGAAAAGTATAAAAAACGATTGACATCGGTCGAGATTAAATTTTTCAGAAGAACAGTTTGGTACAACCTTTTGACTACAAAAGGAATCAAATTTTGGTAGAGTTGAAAGTAGAACCAGTTGAAGAGAAAGTAGTTAAGATAAAAACCAAGTTGGCTACGACATGTAAAAATGAATGAACAACAACAGGATGCCAAAAATAGTACTGAATTACAGACCAAATAGACGAAGTCGACTTGGAAGACCTTCGAAGAGTCTATTTAGTCGAGGCCGAAACATGTCTTTCAAGGCATAACTCGTGACGGATAATGATGATGAAAAATCTAAACAGGACAATAAATAAACAATATGCTTCGGTGTGGAATCTTGGCTTTTTTTCCCCCCTGACTAATTACCTCCACGGAAGAGGTTTATTTTTAATTTGACAATTCTTGGGCTAGTCAAAATATTACCCAAGCTAATGGCGCCAGAGAAGTCCAAACCTTTATTCACAACGTTCTAAATCTTACCCCTATCCTAAGGAACACGAATCCAATCCACGTTCTCCTATCCTGTTTCTTTAATACCCATTTTAATATTATCTTCCCATCTACGCTTACGTCTTTCAAGTTGTAACATTTCTTCATATTTCCCCACCATTGTCCTGAAGCATTTCTCTACCTCTCATCTGTGTCACAGTTCATGCCAGGCTCACACTCCTTGATTTGAACATTATAGTGATATCTTAAAATTAGTGTAAATCACGAAGCGCTTCGATATGTAATATTCTGCAGGCATAAATTCGACGTAATAGCAACTGGAATACAAGACATGTATAAAACATCTAAGGAATTTACGCAGATATAGTGGGTAAGACTGAGCATCAAAAGCATATGTTTTCAAAAAAAACTAATATCGTATTCAGGCCTGCTGTTTGTTCTAAATTTTAATTCATCAAACAGAAAGTTCTTCTTGACAAGAACTCGATTTCCGATTAGAAAAATGACACCTACTTTATTGAAACTAGACTACAACGCACATTTTTATCTTTTGACTTTAGAAATTTTTTTGCTTCTAAACATGAAAACTAAAAATAATAATTCATGTATAATATATCATATACCTAAGTACAATATAGTAATATAATGTATGCAATAGATTACACTATGTAACCCATTGTCTACATTATATTACTATATTGATGTTGTTGTGTACTGACGGTATATATTACATTATATTACACAATTGTTATTGCACAACGGGATGGCCTCTGTCTTAAAAAAAAAAGAATAATTCATGTTTTATTTTACAAGACGTAACACGTTAATATTGTTAAAACAGTAACTCCGCGGACAGAATTTCTTACGAAGGAGTTAATAGTACCTCAAACAGTTAAAATCTTCCCCGCATTTGACTGAAGCAGATTGCTCAATACACTATCGATACTAGCCTCACACTTGTCCATTTCTTTAGCCAGATACATTCAATCTACGACAGCCCACCCTATTCCTTCAAGATATGATTCAATATAAATCCCTCATCTAATCCCATTTCTTCTAAATTTTCTTCCTTAAATTAATTAATACTGATACATCAATGGAGTGCCTTTAACATTGATAGACCGCTCGATTGCTGCCAGAATCACGTTTTATCTACCCGTGATTTTTCATGGCTTCTTTTAGTCTCTCCGAACAAATTTTATCTTGTAAACTGACGTACGTAGCTTAAAAATTTTCAAATTATTATACAATCATAATATTCTTCCCATCTCGTTCTAGAACCGCCGAGATTCGGAGACGATTTGGTGATCTTGCTTGGTGAGACTCAAGGTTCAAATCTCTACGTTTATCGAACATTCACGGTTATTCTCAGCCGAGATAACTCAGCTAAATAAGAAAACATCTAACATTTCCAATTCAGTAAGCCTGTTTATAATCATCCTGCCCCACGACACTCCGTCGCCTAAGCTACTCTTAAGGTACTCGCAGCGTCCTTAAACGAAATACGCAAGATAAACAAAATAATTTCAGCTGTTTATAAGTGTGTTCAATAAACTTATATTTATAAAGCGTGGAGGGTCAGTTTTTATTACAGAGGTGCTGATAAGTCCTTAGCCCGACCATGAAGGAAACGAGCTACTGTGTCTGTCAGAATGGCGTGAATTTCCTTCTGCGCCTTGCCTTGCAGGAAAAAAATATAATTCATGACAGCTCGCATCCCGAAGTTGTTCAAATCGCGCGCATCCCTGACATGCTTCCGAGCTCGTTTCCTTCCTGGTCGGGCTAAGGACTTATCAGCATTCGGGTAGTATTTTCTCCATTAATTTTTCTGCTCTTTCTCCGCTGCAATTCTTCTGTATCCATAATTTAAAACACGACATAATCTTTCTAAAAGTCTCATTTTCTTTACACTGATTAATGAATCAACCCATTCGCGAAGCGTTCTAAATTTAATTTCCTTTCATTCCACTAAAAGTCTGCTATCCTGCCTGTTATTTATACTCCTTTAGGCAACCGCCTGCGACAGAATTCAGAGGTTTATGGACTGTTTTATTGGCTCCAGAATGGCGTCTCCCATTTCTTCACGACTACAGACATTACCTTTAAATTATGAAAGTTTACTTCGCCTAGAAGTAGCCTACATATCGCACGTTCTTCTCTATGTCTGTCTTCCCCAACACCCCTGCACCATCTCTCTACAATGCTGCAACGTACTCAGATGTTTCAACATGATACTTGTAACTTGAACGACGTGAAACCAGAACAAAACACTTGAGAAAACAGCACAGCACTCACAAAAAGTGATAAAGCCTTATCTTGCGTATTTTTCCGTTAGGGTAGGAAGGGTATAATTCACGGCGTTTATGAAAATAAAATAAGGGTTCAAGTAGAGACGCGCCATGATAGAGGGTTCCTAACAGTCTGTAAATTAAACAAATTAAATGAGACAAGCTTCTTTTGAAGAGCAATAATAATTATTACTTAAAATTGGTCACGACCATGTTCTGCTACATGCTTTGCGTCTCGTTATCCAAAAACAACCCGATCTTTCAAAGATAAATATTCGCTACATCGTTGAAACAGTATCGTTAAACTAGAAACCAAAAATTACTCAAGGAAATTTTGGGGTTCAGAATACTTCGGAACTGTCTTTCTTTGATGTCCTTAAGAAAATATCAACTACTGCAATTTATTGCAACTAGGTGCAATATTAGCCGGAATATTTATAATTCATTACGATACATAAATAAAACATGCGTATGTACAGTATAGCAAAGTAGAAGGTTCTAGTCACTTGTAAATGAACCGATTTTGAAAAACCCTTTAAAAAAAATACCACCAACTTTGAAAAGTGTTAGAATTCCGGGGTGAAAAATAATACACAGCTCACTCTCTGTACATAAATGTGTGCGCGTGTTTATGTGACAGTGCGTGTGTGTGTGTGTGTGTGTGGTGTGTGTGTGTGGTGTGTGTTTGTGTGTGTGTGGTGTGGTGTGTGTGTGTGTGGTGTGGTGTGGTGTGGTGTTGTGTGGTGTGTGGTGTGTGTGTGTGTGTGTGTGGTGTGTGTGTGG
>Ga0131853_10005498_pt1 | contig 22870 bp, 21 predicted proteins | sample TergutLab28metaG_FD_92764 | JGI IMG/M metagenome (GOLD analysis project Ga0131853, IMG submission 92764) | Labiotermes labralis P1 segment gut microbial communities from Petit-Saut dam, French Guiana - Lab288 P1 (version 2) (version 2) | ecosystem: Host-associated > Arthropoda: Insects >...
GTGTGACAGGGAAAAGTAAGGGGAATGTCCTTTTACGGAAGGAACAGTACCGGAAGTCTGATAATTTAAAGGCATCATGTCGGATTGCTAGGAATTTTATTGAGGGGAAAGTTTATAACAATAAATGGATGGTTGAGCGTGCAATAAGAGATAATCGTTCTCGAGTTGATATCAAGCAGTTAAGGGTTGTTTCTAACGATTTATCGAAGCTGATCAAAGAGATTAAAAGTTGTGATAACTTGAATTCATTACGTGGACTAGAAGGACAAGCTGCGTTTACTTATTATCAAGTTTTTAATAAGATGATTTTGCAACAAAAACAAGACTTTTACTTCAATGCGCGCTCTCGTAGACCACCACTTGATCGTGTCAATAGTATGCTTTCTTTCGCCTATACATTGTTAGCAAATGATGTAGAATCTGCTTTGGAGTCTGTTGGATTGGATGCGCAAGTTGGGTTTTTGCATCGTGAACGCTCTGGGCGGCCATCACTTGCGCTTGATATGATGGAAGAGTTGCGCGGTGTGGTTGCTGATCGATTTGTGCTTTCGCTGATTAATAGGAAAGTGATGAGTAAAGGTGATTTTGTTAAAAAAGAAAATGGTGCGTTTTGGATGACTGATGCTGCAAGGAAAAAGTTTTTAACTACTTGGCAGAATCGGAAAAAGGAACAATTCACTCATCCTTATTTAAAAGAGAAAATTCCATGGGGACTTGTTCCTTATACCCAGAGTTTATTGCTTGCTAGATATTTGCGCGGTGATTCAAAGATATATCCGCCATTTTTGTGGAAGTAGGTGTAAGTGATGTTGGTTTTGGTGACTTATGATGTGAGAACAACGACGTTAGAGGGGAGGAGGCGATTACAGAAAGTAGCAAAGATTTGTCTCAACTATGGTCAACGTGTTCAGAATTCTGTGTTTGAATGTGTGGTCGATGGAAAACAGTTTGCAGAGTTGAGAAAGGAATTAAAGGAGGTGGTGAATGAAAAAGAAGACAGTTTACGGTTTTATCGATTGGGAGGGCGTCAGTATAGAGAGAAAGTGGAGCATGTGGGGACAAAAAAAATACTTGATTTAGATGGTCCTTTGATTATTTAGTGCGAACCTCTGATGTTAGAGCTTACAAGTTTGCGCTTACAGGGGAGGTTCGCACCAATGTAAAGGTTTTAGATTGTGAAAATTTGCAATCGAGGATTTATATTTTTAAATATGGCTAGTTTTTGCGATTATTTGAGCAGTAAGCGCATCAATTGGCAGTCGCACCCTACATGGGTGCGTGGATTGAAACTCGTAAAACTTAAAGAAAATCTCCTTTCTCGTTACGTCGCACCCTACATGGGTGCGTGGATTGAAACATTCAGGAACTGTTAGTGAAACTGCTAGAGGATTGTCGCACCCTACATGGGTGCGTGGATTGAAACACCAATAGTATTTTCATAATGCTTCAGTTTTTCTGTCGCACCCTACATGGGTGCGTGGATTGAAACGCATCTGTTGGAGGCTCAGTTGGAGCATCTGTGTCGCACCCTACATGGGTGCGTGGATTGAAACTTTATTGTATCCATAGTCGTTTTCTTCCGTCTAGGTCGCACCCTACATGGGTGCGTGGATTGAAACAGATCAAGTGCTTCAATATTCATCTCGAAATGTTCGTTGCACCTTACATAGGTGCGTGGATTGAAACTTATTATAAAGATACTTAATGTTAAGTAATAAAAAGTCGCACCTTACATAGATGTATAGATTGAAAGATTTTTGTGACTTGTTTTTTGATTCAAAATTTATAAGCAAGAGGAGTGGTAAACAATGAAAGGAACATTATTAGATCAAATACTGAGCGATGAGAATTTGAAAACAGCGTATCAGCGTGTTTATCAAAATCAAGGAATGGCTGGTGTGGATAAGATGACGGTGACTGCGCTTAAGGGTTATCTTAAGAAGAATCAGAGTAAGCTTAAGAAGTTGATCCGTGATGGTCAGTTCAAACCACAGCCTGTGCTTAGGGTTGAGATTCCAAAAGATGATGGTGATGTTAGGTTATTAGGGATTCCAACAGTAGTTGATCGCCTGATTCAGCAAGCCATCTACCAAGTTATCAGACCAGTGTTTGAAAGGCAATTTCATGATGATAGTTACGGATATCGTCCGAATAAGAGTGGAGAAATGGCGGTTAGAAGAAGTCTCGATCTCTTAAATGCTGGTTATGTATGGGTGGTCGATCTTGATCTTGAACGGTTTTTTGATATGGTTAACCAAGATAAGTTGATGCATGTTTTATCCAGAACAATTAAGGATAGAGCTATTCAAACGCTTATTAGAAATTATTTAACAAGTGGTGTAATGGTTAAGGGAAGATTTCATCAAAGTACCAGGGGTGTTTCACAAGGATCGCCGCTTAGTCCGTTGTTAAGTAATATTGTGTTAAATGAACTTGATCAAAGATTGGCATCAAAGGGGTTGAAGTTTGTTCGGTATGGGGATGATCTGTTGATCTTTACAAGGAGCTCGTTTGCAGCAAAGCGGGTGATGAAGTCTGTTAGTCGTTATATCACCACTCAATTAGATTTGGTTGTAAACAAGGCTAAAAGTAAGGTTAGTCAACCAACGGAAGTCAAGTTCTTAGGTTTTGGTTTTGCTAAGATTAAAAGCTGGCGAGCGATTCCGCATCCAGAATCTGTGAAGAAGTTTCAACAGAAAATGAAAGCGTTAACCGATCGAAAATTGCACTTATCATTAAATGAGCGCAACAAAAGAATCAAGCAATCAATTCAAGGCTGGGTTGTTTATTTTCGAATGGCTGAGATGAAAGAGCTATTGGTACAATTAGATAATGAGTTGAAATTTCGAATGAGAGTGATTATTTGGAAAGATTGGGTGGCTCAAAATAAGCAGATCATTTCGTTGGTTAAGCTAGGTATCGCCTCAAAAGAAGCTGAAAGGTTGGCATGGAATCTTAAAAGTGATCGGTCGATTGGCAATTCGAAAATACTTAGGCAGGCATTATCGGATAGAAGATTGAAAGAAATGGGGATTGTGTCTATTGTGGATTGTTATTTGGAGTATCGGGTGTAGGATGGGGGAGAGGAGGTTATTATGAAAAAATTGATAAATTTAACGCCACATGAGGTGGTTTTGTACGCTAATGATGGTTGTACAATTATTGAGAAGATTCCCTCTTCTGGCAACGCAAGGGTGGCTATGTCAGAAGAAACGATCGGGGAGTTGAATGGTGTTCCAGTTGTGAGTTTTGTAGTTGGTGCTGTAGAGGGGCTACCTGAACCGCAAGAAGGGGTGGTTTATATCGTTAGTTTCATTACGTTGCAAGCGTTGGTGGGAACGACTGATAGGACTGATTTTGTCGCACCGAATACAAATTCTGCGTGTGTTAGGGATGAAGGTGGGAATATTCTTGGTGTTATGGGTTTTCAGGGGGTTTGAGGGGTGTTGTGATGTGGAAAAGTCATCCTAAAGATTTATTCGAGTTAAAAAATTGATTGATGAGAGGAGATGTTCCAGATGAATGAGCCAACAACCTTGATAGATTATACAGAAAGTATTGTGACAAGTAGCAATGGAGGATGGAGAATGATATTAGGTTTGATAGTAATATCTTTACTAATACCTATTATTATTAAGATATCACCTACTTTAACAAAATTCCTTTTGGAGAGAAAATTTCCGAAAACTGATGAAAAAGTAACACAAAATGGGATGGCTATAAAAATAAAAAATGGAAGACAAGGAATAATGTATATCGGCAATCTGACACAAATTATTAAAGAAAAAAGTGACACGAAAGCAGAAATATTTACCGAATCCGAATCTCAGATGCTTGTAGAACTTGAGCCTTTAAAAATTGTCTTTATGCATAAAGATTACGAAAAGGAAAGTTATCACGGATTCGAAAAGATATATTTGCCAATGAGCTATGGTTCTTTCTCTAATAAACGTCAAAGAAACGATACGATATTGGAATTGCGAAAATTAAAGTATAATGTATTAGGTGCAAGGAAAGATGGTAAGCTGATTATTAGTGATCGCGGGTTGCCTTTAACGACTGGTTTCGCTATCGGCTACTGCTTACATAAGAATAACAATACTAAATTGATATACGAAAGAGGTGATAATTTTTATAAAAATGACAAACTTAAGAGAATCAAGTTTAATAAACCAAGTAGTCAACCAACTAATCTCATATTTACCAATAATGAAAATGATAATGTTATTGACTTATGCTTTTATATTGAAGCAAACAATCGTAGACTGGGTGATGATATATTTATCGATTACATCAAAAATCCAGAGTCAAAATTAAATCCCTGCAGCGTGTCGTTGATAATGAAAAAGCCAGGTGAAATTGGTGCAAATTTTAATTTGGAAAGAACAGCAAATTATTTGATTAAGTTAATGCTAGGTTATCGCAAGCAGCTTCAAAAAGAAAATCCACAAAGTACAATTAATATTCATTTGTTTTATGGAGGTCTTTTCGGACTAGCTCTTTTGCTCGGGAATCAGATGCAACAGACGTTTCCAATTCAGCTATACGAACATGATGGAGTGAAACAAACTTATCAACCTTCCTTTAAGCTCGATTCTAAGATATTTAAATAAAAAACTAGGTGGTGTTAAAGTGAAAAACAAAGATGAATACACATTCAAAATTATCACGCCCACATTTTCGTATGGTGCAGATAATCGTAATTATGCTATCCCAGAGATTCGTGCCACTTCAATTAAGGGAATGATGCGGTATATGTTTCGAATTGCACAACCAACACAACCAACAAACGATTTAAAGTTAGAAGCAGGGAAATTATTAGAACTTGAAAAAACAGTATTTGGTGATGCAGAAAAATCCGCATCACCAGTGCGACTTGCTGTTATTTCAAACTTACAATCTAGTAAAATAGTGAGACAACCTTTTTTGCTTCATAACAATAAAAAAAATGATGACAAAAACAAAAAAAATGGAATCATCCCCGAAACTACTTTTGACTTACGCCTCATGATTCGTCATAATGCGCCTAAGAATATAGATTGGTATGCGGATTTGATTAAATTAGCATTTATCCTTGTTGGTCTTGGGCAAAGGAGCCGAAAAGGGCGCGGGAGAGCTATTTGTTTGGATAAAGAGGATCAACTTATGTGTGCTAAAGAAATGAAAGAATGGATTAAAGGTCAGTTGAATCAGATTTGTGGTAAGACAGATTTTTATAGTTTGGCTGGAAATAAGATTACTCCCAAGACTTATTCAAGAGCAAGACGCCCTATGATCCAAAAAATTGAATTTGGGGAAGTTATTTCAGATTGGAAACAATTTTTAACTAAGGTTGATGATGCTTCACATAAAATTAAATTAAATGAGAAGTATGCCCATTATATTTATATTGGCGGAAAGAGAAAGAAGTATTTTGCAACAGGGTCTGCTGGTAAGGGTCTAGGACGTTTTGCATCTTCTATTATGATTGGTCTAGTCGAAATAAACGAGGGCTTATTGCCGATTTATACCTATGTCAAACCTGTTGTGGGAAATAAAGAGCTTGCTTTTCGTGAAAATAGGGATAAAGTTGAATCAGAATTAAAAGCATTCATTGGTCATATTAGAAATGAAAATAAAGGAGGTGGATCGTCGTGAGTAGAGCTTTATTTACATTTATGATCGGACCAGTCAAAGGATTTGTAGAGAATGGTAGGAAAATGCGTGATTTATATGCAGGAAGTTCTATTTTATCGGAGTTGATAAACCAAGCAACTATATACCTCGAGAAGCAAGCTAAACAGGAGGAGTATAAGTTAAAAGTTGTTTTTCCTCCACCAATGCAGCGAAAGCAACAAGAGAAAGAGGGAGAGGAAAAGGAAATAAATGTACCTAATCGGTTAGTGGTTGATATCAATGAAAATTTTGATGAGAAAGCGTATGAATGTTTAGCGGAGAAGTTGACTTGTTTTATCAAAAATGAGTTTACGGAGATTTGCAAAAAAAGTTTGGAAAACACAAAAAATTTGAGTGAAAAAGAAAAAGTGTTATTCTATGATCAATTGAAGTGCTTTTTAGAAGTTTTTTGGTTGTTTGAGCCTTATGAGGATGAAAAAGAGTATGCGTCAACATACCGGAAAATGATTGCCAATACTGAGGCTATCAAAAGCATTCGCTCATTTGAGCAAACAAAAGAGCCGTGGGGAAGGAAATGCCTGTTGCATCCTGAGTATAATGGGATTTTTGTCAAAGAAAATAAAGACAAGAAATATCCTGCTAATACAAACACTGATCATATTATTAAGCTTCCAAATGTTGGCAAATTTCAGTTTGACATTAAAGAGGGCGAGGCTTTATCAGCAATTGCATTTGCAAAACGGATGTACTCGGGAACAAACAGTCGTTTTATTTCGCCTAGGGATATTGTGCTTAAGGATACACTCACTTTAAAAACAGGTGATGAAGATTTATTTAGGAGAGAAATTGCAGATAATTGTATTCTTAAAAATCCTGAAATGAAAAATTTAGGTGTCAACATGACCCATTTAACGGATGCGATTTATGATGTATGGGATGATAATTTTGCTTATGATAAGTCCGATCCTAATAAACCAGAGCTTGAGTATCCCGAAAAGGTTTTATTTGAAGCACAAAGTTTGAGTAAAAGGTTAAAAGATTGTGATGAATTAAAAAAGTTCAAACTGCAACAATACTATGCTATTATTAAGTTTGATGGTGATTCAATGGGTGTTAAATATAGTCGTTTAAAAGACCGCAAGGCTCATGGACAGTTAAGCGAGGAGATTTGTGAATTTGCGAATGATGCGCGCAAGATTGTTGAGAATGTAGGTGGCATTTGTATTTATGCGGGTGGTGAGGATGTTTTAGCAGTTTTGACGATTCAGAATTTGTGGTGTACTTTGCAAAAATTGCATGCAAGATTTTTTGAAATTGGTGCAAAAAAGATAGAGGGAACAAATGAAACTTTTGCTGAGGCTGTTAAGAAGAAAGATGGGAATGAAGATCCTTTCACTTTCTCAGCTGGGATTGTGATTGCTCATTTAAAGAGTCCATTAAAAGATGTCATGCGGCAGGTTGGTGATGCTGAAAAGGATGCGAAAAAGATTGGAAAGAAGAATGCTTTTGCGATTTCTTTGATGAAGCGTGGTTCAGAAACGCGTACGATCAAATATTCATTTGGCGAAAATTATGAACAATTGCAAGCATTCGCTAGTTTGATTGATCTGTTTAGTGTTGATCAAAATTCAAGGTCTTTTGTTTATAATCTGAGCCATCTTCTACTTAGATTAACAAAAGATTCAATAGCAGACAGTAATCGAGCTATGATTCATACTTTGATTAAGCAAGCGATTCATCAACAACGTATTGGTGAAGAGAGGAAAGTAGTGCAATGTATTAAGGTGCTATATGAGAATGTCAATACTGAGGACTTGATGAATACGCTAGATATTATTGGATTTTTATCTGGTAGGTTAGTTGGAGCAATAGAGCCGATTAAAAAGGAGGTGCAGGATGATGTTGTACAAAATTAAGGCCATAGATCAATTATTTTTTCGCTCACCTGTTCCGTTTGAAGCGGGAGGTGGAAGCCAATTGCTTGCAAGTTATTTTCCACCACTACCAAGTACTTACGCGGGAGCATTTCGTACCTTTTTACCCAAACTTGAACCCAAATATCAAGCGAAGCAATTACAGATTGGTTACAATGGGTTACTTTATCAAGGCGAATTTTGTTTTCCAAAACCACTCGATCTATTCGCAGTTTCTGAAACGAGCTCAAAAGAAGAAGAGAAACCCTTTGACGCCATAGACAAGCATTATGCTTTAGAAAAATTGGTCATTAAAGAAGCCCCTCTTTCCAATTTTCCACTTGGTCATTATTTAGTCCAACCTGAAAAGGAAAGGAATGAAGAAAATGGGCAAGAGGAAGGAAAAAGTAAATTTCCAGATGATCTTTATTTGAGCGAGAAAAAGCTTGAAACATACTTAAATGGTGATAGTGATGGTCTAACTGGATTTTCATTATCCGATAATTTAATAAAAGAGTCGAAGCTTGGAATTGAGATCGGAAAAGATGGTATGACGGAAGAGAGTATGCTTTATCAAATTGAGATGATTCGACCTAAAGACAAGAATGAAGACAGTAATGATTGGGAGTTAGCAGTAGAAGTAGCAGGGGTTGAGCCAGATGAAAAACCTACTTATGTCAAACTAGGTGGAGAGGGGAAAGTTGTACAGATCGAGGAAATGAAAAAAGAATTAGATTTAGATTTGGAAATTGATGAGTCAAAATCAACAAAATTTTTCAAACTCTATTTTGCAACACCTGCTATTTTTGAAGGCGGATGGTTGCCAAAATGGATTGATAAAGATACATTATCTGGAAGTTTTTCTTTTCGGATCCAAAAAGGTCAGAAAATAAAAGTAAAGCTTGTAGCGGCAACACTTGATCGCCCAATTTCTATTGGTGGTTTTGGCCATTATGTGGAGTCTGAAAAAGATGCATCAGGAATGACGATTACAAGTTATAAGCGTTCTCGCCCACGCGAAATGCGCTATGCAATTCCAGCGGGTAGTGTGTATTACTTTGAAATTGTAGAGGGGTGCTTGAAAAAAGCAAAGAAATTGTTTCATCAAAAATGTATCAGTGATTATCGAGAGAATATGGGGTTCGATCACAAGTATTTTTCACGAACACGACTCGTTTACTGTGATCGCGGTTTTGGTTATGCACTGATGGGATTAGTGAGTAAAGAAGAGGAGGCGAAGTTACAATGTATGAAAAAAGAGAATTAATGTGGTTATACGGTTTGACCTCGGCGCACGTAGGAAGTGGTGATAATTTAAGTTATGTAGATTTACCAATCCAACGGGAAAAACATACAAGTTTTCCTAAAATTGAAGCATCTAGCTTAAAAGGTGCTATTCGACATCATGTTGAGAGAAAGACAGATACAAATACAGTTGAATCTGTTTTTGGTAAGGGCAGTGGTGAAGAAGATAGCTCACCATCTGAAGTGGCATTTTCAGATGCAAGGATTTTATTTTCCCCAGTTAAATCAGCCAAAGGTATTTTTGCTTGGGTAACATGTCCAATGATTATTGAGCGCTTTATACAAGACTGTAAACTCTTGGGTAGATTTGAAGAATTAAATCTTGATTGTGGTCAAGATGCAATTTGTACAGGAGATGCTTTAAAAATTAGTGGAAGTAAGGTCATGTTAGAAGAATTGGTTTTTGAGTCTAAGGATTCTACGAAAGAAGAGGCTTTGCTGAAATGGTTAGGTACATTCTCATTACCACAAGAACTTCCAAAAGATTTTAAATCACGAGTAATCATGATTCCTAATGATGATTTTAAATACTTTGCTATGCAAGCAACAGAAGTAATCACTCGGAATCGAATTAATGCTGAGACTGGAATGGCAGATGGTGGTGCCTTATTTACTGAAGAATACTTGCCACCTGAAAGTATTATGTATAGTTTGATGTTTTTGAAAAAAGAAATGGAAAATATGTGTGTGTTAAATAGTTATCTAGATGGAAGTATTATACAAATTGGTGGAAATGCAACGCTTGGAAAAGGCTTGTTTAGTGTAAAATTAGTGAAAGGAGCTGAATAATCATGAGTAGAAGAGTTAATGACGAACGTGCTGAACATGCTTTCGAATTCATTCAAGGCATTTCAGGAGTGGACAAAGAAAAGAAAGAATTCCGTTCACTAGCTCGGTCTTTTCCAACGATGGTTCAAAATAATGGACTGAATGTAGCAGTTGCATTTTTGCTTACTAAAAATAGTAAAGATGATGAAGGTAAGAAAAAATTTAATGGACATAAAATGCTACATAGTCGTTTAGCAGAATGGTTAAAACGAAGAGAGTTAATTAATTCAGAAAATTTGACAAAAGCGCTGATAGAACTCAAACGTGAGGAATATCGACTTGTTTCACAAGAAGTGATGGAATATGCAAGTTGGATTAAACGCTTTGCGGAAGGTCGGTGGGATAAAGATGGGAAAGAAAAATCATCCAGTGAGGATTGATAATTTATCAGAAGATACAGGAGATTTACTAAAAGAACAACTTTTCGGAAAAGCACCACCTCAAAAGAAGCAGGTTGAGGATAAAAAAGAAAGCAACTCAGTTAAAAAGGAAGTGGTGACGTTGCAGTCGTTATTGAATTTGCCAGAAGATGCAAGAGAGTTGTTAGAGTATTCAGACAAACAAACAGGAGTATTAAAACTCAAACAGCATGTGATTGGTAAAATTGAAAATCTTAATTTACTGCATCATCGATATTCAAAATGGACAGACACCCAGCAAGAAAAATTAACCAGTCTTTTAGCAGAAAAAACAAAGATGACTTCTGATTTGAACCAAAGAACGGTAAAGATTGTAGAGGATGCAGAAGATTATATTACAGTATGTTATAAGGTGTTGGACAAATTAATGATTGGAACAGGTGGAGAGTCACCTTATGGGAGTAGGAGTTTGATGACCTTTCACCATTTATATGGTGATCCTTACTTACCTGCAACTGCAATTAAAGGGATGTTAAGAAGTTATTGGATTCAAGAAGGTTTACCAGATCTTGAAAAATTGTTCGGTGTTGGTGAAAGTGAAGGATTCGAAATCAAAGCTGAAGAAAAGTTACTTTTCTTTGATATTTTTCCAGAAAAATATAATCTGGTTTTTGAAGTGATGACACCGCATCATAAAAAATATTATGGCGATGGTAAGAATCCAACTGATGATGAAGATCCTGCTCCAATAACTTTTCCAGCTCTTGAAGATGCAAATTTCAAAGTTTATGTAGCGTGTGGGAAATCAGGCGTTTTAGAAAAGTATAAAATTAAAAAACACTTGGAACAAGCCTTCAAATATTATGGCATTGGTGCAAAAACAGCGCTTGGCTATGGCTTGGGGGAATAAGGCGCGAACAACAAGCTTTTTATGTGATAATATTGAGGAATATCCACCGTTTCTATGGAAATAAGGGACAAAGTATGTTAGTATTAGTTATATATGGTGTTGCGACTAGTCGAATTGAAAGAGTGTTAAGAAGATAGCTTGCAGTTTTATTATTTGGATCGGATTATAGCTGAAAATTGGAGTATATAGGCGTAAAAGTAGATTTTGATTTGGATCGTTTTTTGAATTTTGGTGCGAACCTCTGGAGGGAGGGTTTACAAGTTTGCGCTTACAGGAGAGGTTCGCACTGATGTAAAGGTTTTAGATTGTGAAAATTTGAAATCGAGGATTTATATTTTTAAGATATAGCTGATTTTTGCGGTTATTTGAGCGGTAAGCGCATCAATTGGCAGTCGCACCCTACACAGGTGCGTGGATTGAAACTCTTGGAATTCTTTCAATGAATCCAAATTTAGGTTGTCGCACCCTACACAGGTGCGTGGATTGAAACAGATTACTTTCGTTATATGGGATGTAACGCGTGTGTCGCACCCTACACAGGTGCGTGGATTGAAACCAATGGGCTAAATACCCTTCACCCATCCTACTCGTCGCACCCTACACAGGTGCGTGGATTGAAACTCAACTTGGTCGGTATAACGCTCGTAAATTTGTCATCGCACCCTACACGGGTGCGTGGATTGAAACGAGGTGCTGATATGGCACAAACAACTGTTAATTTCCGTCGCACCCTATGCGGGGTTGCAAAGTATACATTTTTCATTAAAATAATGATTTCTGGATATTTTTAGCAAAGGTTGAGTGTCAATAGCGATGTTTTTGACAGGAGGGTTGAATTTTGGGCTTGTTTGGCGTTTAATGTGTGTCAAAAAATATATATTTTTCGCAAGTAGGGGTGGGTTTTGGATGGTTTGCTTGGTGGAGGGGATTCGTAGCAATTCTTTTTATTATTTATCATTACCTTAAGTCGTGTAAATTTTAATCAAGAGGAGTGTCTAGGATGTTCGGAAAATTTGACATGAAGAAGTTGGTTTTAATGGTGAGTTTTTTCGTTTTGACCGCTTGTTATACACCGCAAGAGGATGTGCTTGTGTTTGATGTTGATTATGTTGAGCGGTATGAGGAGACTTTGAATGCGATGTTTGGTTATGAGTGGACACTTTTGGCTGTTGAGGAGCAGTATGTTTCGATCGAGGAGGTTCATTTGCGCGAAATGGTGCGGTCTGTGGTGATGCTTGATCCAAGGCCAGAGCAGTTCATCACGTGGACGATTGAGTATCGTGATGGGAATGGGGATGTTAGGTATTTTGTGTTAGAGAATCGTTCAGGTTTTGAATATCAGGTTGAACGTCATGTTGAAAGTTATATTCTCGAATTTTATCGCGAAAATTTTTTTGATGTCGAGGCGATCGGAGCGAGTTCGGGTCATTTGTTTGGAAGCATATTGAGGCTTGGCGTTCATTCGTCTTTGTCAGGTGATCAGGAACTCGATCGCGTCACAAGGGAGTATAGGTCGCTACTTGCAACCCCAGCGGGAACTATTCGTTTTGCCGATTTGACGCCTGCGAATGTCTTTGAGATGGTGCCGTTTCAGTTGTGGGTTTCGCTTGCTTTCGATGAGTCGACTGGCTTGGATCAGCAGTACTTTGAGGAGAATGTTTTGGGGCAAATTGAAAAGATGCTAGAGGAGATGAATGAGTTTACGAGCCAGCGCTTAAATGCAAGGGTGAGTATGACATTTCTTACGAACGAGGCGATTAGGGTTCATCATTTGCAACCGCTTTATTATATACAAGGCGAGCAAGTGTTCGAGATAGAGCCACTAGATTTTCAGCGATATATTTTTGAGAGCTATCGAGGCATATTTTGGTAAAGTTGTTGATTTGAGCTTGCGTGCGGGTTAGAATGAGGGGAAGATGATTTGAAAATCATGCTGGGTGTGGTTACTCTTTCGGTTTCTTTGGACATCTTTTTGCTAAGGTTAATTGTGAGTGGGGATAGGCCTAGGGGCGGGATGTTTTGTTGACCTTTTTGCTTGAAAGCGGGTTGAAAGGTCAAGTATGAGTGGTGAGAGGTTTGGAAATGAAGTGTTTTGTTGACCTTTTTGTCTGAAAGTGGGTTGAAAGGTCAAGTATGAGCGGTGAGAAGTTTGGAAATGAAGCGTTTTGTTGACCTTTTCGCCTGAAAATGGGTGAAAAGGTCAAGTATGAGCGGTGAGAAGTCTGGAGATGAGGTGATTTTGTTGACCTTTTTGCTTGAAAGTGGATTGAAAGGTCAAGTATGAGTGGTGAGAGGTCTGGGAATGAGGTGATTTTGTTGACCTTTTTGCTTGAAAGCGGGCTAAAAGGTCAAGTATGAGTGGTGAGAGGGGCGGGAATAGGCTAGAAAGTGTATGGGTGGGGTAGTTTTAACAGAATTTGTTGATAATACAATTTACAGAGGAGGGAGCAAGATGGGCTTTAAGGATGGAAATAATGAAGTAAGTGTGGCGTTAGCGAGGCTTGTTGACGAGCTTGTGGCGAAGGATCAGTTTTGTGGCGCTGTTTTGGTGGCAAAGGGGGAAGTGGTAATTTTTGAGGGTGCTGTTGGGGAAGCGAATCGTGAGATGGGGGTTGTTAATGATGTTGATACCAAGTTCAATCTCGGGTCGGGGAGTAAGATGTTTACTGCGGTGGCAATCGCACAGCTTGTTGAGAAAGGGCTGCTCGCTTTTGAGGATACGATCGATAAGTTTTTGCCAGATTTTCCGAAAGCGACTGGTGAAAAGATCACGATTGCACATCTTTTGACGCACACGGCTGGGCTTGGTAACATATTCACACCTGAATATATGGAGCGCAAGGATGAGATTGAAACGGTTGCTGAGTTCATGGCATTTGTGAAAGATCAGCCGATGGCGTTTGAGCCTGGGGAAAAGCATGAGTATAGTAATGCGGGGTTCATCGTTTTGGGGGCAGTGATTGAGGCGGTGTCGAAGATGGATTATTTTGATTATGTTGCTGAGTATATTACAAAGCCGCTCGGCATGGCTGGTACGGGATTCTATAAAAAGACGGATGATGTTTCGAATTTGGCGCGTGGTTATACGAAAGGTGGTGGTCCGTTCATGATGAAGGGGCCGCGCCCTAAAGATGGTAACGCTGGTGAAGAAGCGCCGAAACCGAAGAAGATCATGGGAATGCCAACAGATGCGGATATTTCTGTTTCAGAGGCGAAAGAGGATAATTTCTTCTTCCTCGGGTTGAGGGGCAGCTCTGCTGGTGGCGGCTATTCGACTGTGCGCGATATGCATCAGTTCTCGCTTGGGCTACAAAATGGGGTGCTGGTAAGTAAGGAAATGTTTGCGATTTTAACAGAGGGTAAGGTTGATGTGTCTTTTCCGATGAAAGGTAAGTATGCTTATGGGTTTGTCGATAAGTTAGAAAATGAGCGACGAATCGTTGGGCATGGTGGTGGTGCGCCGGGGATCAGTGCTGGGTTTAACATCATGCCAGATGAGGGCTATACGATCGTAGTGATGGCGAATTTTGACATGGGTGTGTTTATAGCGGAGCGCGAGATGCTTCGGATTGTGGCAGCGGCGAAATGAGATTTTGGTGATGTAGAGTGGGGCTGAATCAGTGCTGATTTAGCGGGTTATTTGCAATTTTGGTGCGAACCTATGGAGGAAGGGCTTACAAGTTTGCGCTTACAAGAGAGGTTCGCACTGATGTAAAGGTTTTAGATTGTGAAAATTTGAAATCGAGGATTTATATTTTTAAGATATGGCTAGTTTTTGCGGTTATTTGAGCGGTAAGCGCATCAATTGGCTGTCGCACCCTATGCGGGTGCGTGGATTGAAACGTCGGTTGTTCCGTCGGTTGTTCCGTGTCGCACCCTATGCGGGTGCGTGGATTGAAACTTGGAGATTTCTGTTTTTTTATTATTCGTGCTTTATAGGTCGCACCCTACGCGGATGCGTGGATTGAAACTTAGCCACAACTTCACAATATCATTCAGGGGCATGGGTCGGCACCCTACACGGGTGTGTGGATTGAAACTTAGCGGACAGGTAACGTAAATACTCCATCAATATCGTCGCACCCTACACGGGTGCGTGGATTGAAACGGAATTGAAAGTCCAAGTGATTGTAACTTCTCTTCTGAGTCGCACCCTACGCAGGTGTATCTTAAAAAGTTGGGTAATTGTGAAAAGAGCTTGTTGTGTAATAAATAAAAAGTCAATCAAAAGTCTCGGTGAAGCCGTTATTTAAGCCAGATCCCGAGACTTTTGACACTGTTTGTGTGTCAAATCTGCTCTAAAGCTTGATTTTCTTAGTAAAATGATGCTTTTGACATTAAGTGAGTGCCGAAAATATCGGTTAAGCAACATTTCTGGTGGAATCCCGAGAGTTTTGCTTGATTTCTAGTATTTTGATGCCGTAGTGGGCAGGTTATTGTAAATGCTCTAGAAATCACGTATTTACGATAAAGTTTCGAAAATTTTAGATCGAAATTATCTGTAAGTGGCCTCAAAGTCAGGGTTTTGCGATAATTTTTCGGGGTTTTGAGGTGATTGTTATTGTAAATGCCCTTTAAAAAACGCAATTACGCTAATGGTCGAGAAATTGGTGTGGAGAGCTGGTGTTTTTTGCTGGAAAAAGTCTAGGATGTCAGGGGATCTGAATTTTGTAACGATTGGTGGTAAAAATCTATGAAAGGAGTGTCGAAGTTAGTTATTCGACTAAATTTATAATGTCTTTGTATAATCAGATTGGTTTGAATTATGATGTGACGCGTCGGCCAGATCCTTATCTTGTTCAGTGTCTAGCTAGTCATTTGGAGGTGAGGGATGGCTGTAAGTATGTTGATCTGGCGTGTGGGAGTGGGAATTATACGGGTGCGCTTGCGGAAAAAGGGGTGGAGATGTATGGGATTGATTTATCAGATGTGATGATTAAAGCGGCAAAAGAAAAGAACCCGCGTGTTGATTGGTTCTTAGGTGATGTTGGTGAGTTACCATTTGAAGATGATTTGTTTCATGGTGCGATTTGTACGTTAGCTGTGCATCATTTTGATTGTTTGTATCTGGCTTTTTGTGAGGCGTTTCGTGTGTTGAAGCACGGGAATTTTGTTATTTTTACGTCGACAAAGGAGCAGATGCAAAATTATTGGCTTAACGAGTATTTTCCTGAGGCAATGAAGGCGTCAATTGCGGTTATGCCATCATTCGATTCAATTGAACAGGGTCTTAGAGATGCAGGTTTTAGTTCGATTTATACGGATCGCTATACTGTGCGTGATGAGTTGCAAGATTTGTTTTTGTATAGTGGCAAAAATAAGCCAGAAATGTATTTGAATCCAGCTATTCGAGCAGGTATTTCGACGTTTGCAAGTTTGGCTTCGAGTGAGGAGGTCGCGCTTGGGTGCAGTCGGATTGCTGCTGATATTGAGTCCGGAAGCATCGAGAGTGTGATGAATGCTTATGAAAATGATGGGGGAGATTATCTGTTTGTTGTTGGGCGTAAAGAAGCGTCTCGGAGGCGGGCTTGTTTTTGAGGTGATGGTCTGGTTAGCCTTTTTGCTCGAAAATGAGTGAAAAGGTCAACTGAAGGAGATGAAATGTCTGGTGAGTATCCATTTTCTTGTGCTTTTTAGCTGAATATATGAAGAAAAGTCAGTCGAGAGTGGTTTGGTGCTTCAAATTCGGCTATTTAGTTGACCTTTTTGATTAAAAACGAGAAAAAGGCTAACAAAGGCAAAGTCTGTGCTTTGTAGAAGAGTCGAGCAGCTCTTTTAGTGGGGTTGAGAGAATAGTGGTGTGTTTCAGCCCGAATGTTGGTGTTTTCAAGATGCCATATATGAAATGTAGATGGAGGATTTGGATGATGGAGATAAGTGTTAGTGTAAACGACATTAGTATTGGTAAGGTTCCTGAGGTGAGTGCAGTGTTAGCGCGTTGTTGGAGAGCTGCTTACAAAGGGGTGGTAGATGATGCGTATCTTGCCGCTTTGGAGGATAGCCATTGGGAGGAATTTTTAGCGAATAGTATCGATGATAAAACGACGGCGTGCATTGTTGCTGAGGATGAAAGTCAGGTTGTTGGTGTTTCGATATTCGGTAAATCAATTACGGAAAAGTATCCTGATGATGGCGAGATTATTGCTTTGTATGTGCTTCCAGAATTTATTGGGCAGAAAATCGGGCATTTGTTGTTTGAGCAAGCGCAGCAATCGATTAGAGCGCAGGGGTATCGTGATTGTACGATTTGTACGTTTAAGCAAAATATAAAAGCGATTAGGTTTTATGAATCTCGGGGCTATGCGGTTGTTTCTGAGGATGAAACGATAGCAATTGGCTCTCAGGATGTGCCTTATTTTATTATGAGAAAGTCTTTGTAGTTTGTAAGTGCGCTTTGTAAAGAAGCTAGTTTTTGGTAGGGTGAAGTGTATTAGATGAAGAAATGGAGAACTTGCGGTTCTCTTTTTTTTGGCGATTGCATAAAATGGAGTAATTATTGTAATTGGAGGCGCAGCATATGAAGAAGCATAGACGTAGTAGAAATAGTAAAAGAAGAAAGCAGAAGCGGAGATTTTCAAACTTAGCCATCATTATTTTCATGATTCTGATCATCGTGCTGATCGGGGATATTGTTGGGGCGATGATCTATTTGCGGCAAACGCCTGAGATGCAGCACAGCTTAATGGCTTATGTAGCAGCAGGCGATTCGATGTCTTTTTTGCAAATCTTTTGGCAACAATTTTTGTATCAATTAACGATTTGGAGCATGGGATTAACGGTTATTGGTATCGTCATCAACCTGTTTTTAATTTTTGTTCGCGGCATTAGTGCTGGGTTTAATTTGGCCATTCTCGTACAACAAGAAGTGAGTATCGGCATTATCATGCTGTGGCTTTTGCATTATCTCTCCATTTTATTTGTGACGATTTTGAGTGTTTATTTTAGTAGCCGTTTCGCTTACCTTGTCATCAAAAATTTGCTCAAGAAAAAGTATAAACTAATCAAAAAGCATTTGCGGCTCTATGTGACCCAATTTGTCTTTATTATTTTGCTAACGATGGTAAGTTCAATGTTGAGTGCGGTGGTCACACCTAGTGTTCAACACCATTTAGTTGCGGGTGGAGAGGTGTTAGAGGTGGTTGAATAATTTGTAAAAAAAGCTTGACAAGCTAGTTTTCATGTGTTATCATAGCTAAAATTAAAGATCACAAACCGTTGACGTGGAGTATTGACAGTAGATGCGCTTTACAGAGAGCCGGGGTAGCTGAGAGCCTGGTGAGTAGCAGATTGTTAAGTGGACCACTGAGGGCATGGTCAAAGGCGTTTGTAAATGCTGAGTATTCCATGACGTGTTGGCATACGTTAGTTGCCGGAGATATGTTGGTATCTTGCTAAGCGTACGGAGTTTGTATTTCGTAAATCAAGGTGGCACCGCGGATTTTTGCAGGGAATGAATGTCCCTTTAGATTCGTCCTTGGTATAAGTATTTTTTTACTTATGCCTTGGACTTTTTTTGTTTTCGAAAGGATGATTGCGGATGACCCAAAAGAAAAATGCGTGTTTACAATTCGATCAAAAGCTCTTTTTTCGATGGTAGTTGCGGTTTTTTCAGAATAGTTAGGCTATATCACATTTTGGAGGAATCGAAATGATCAAAAAATTACAAGGCTCACAAGTTGGGTTTGGGTTTATTGTTGTAATAGCAATTGGGATGATGCTTATTCGACCCTTTTCTTTGACATTAGATGAGACAGGGCAGTGGATGTTAGCTGGTATCTTGATCACATTAGGGATCTGGATATTCAAACCATTTAAGCTTTCTTATGCAGTTGGTGGCTTGTTTTTGGCGCTGTTTGCTTTGGTTGTTGGTCTTGCCCCGACTGTTGTGTTTTCGGGATTTTCACAAGCGGCTATTTGGACATTAATTCCGGCTTTGTTTTTCGGTTATACGTTACAAAAAACAGGGTTAGGGAAACGAATTGCACTCGGTACGGTCAAGTTGTTTAAGCCAACTTATGCCTCACTTGTCTTGGCTTGGATTTTAATTGGGATTGTTCTAAGTATTTTAACGCCATCGATTACAGTTCGAGTCGCCATCGTGATTCCGATCGCTTTGCAATGTTGTGAATTGTGTCAGCTCAAAAAAGGATCAAAAGGAAGTTCATTGATTTTGTTAACAGCTTTTGCGATGGCGATCGTTCCTGGTTCGGGCTGGTTGTCAGGATTGCTTGGTGGGCCGATTATTCAAGGGATGTATGATGCGATCCCAGCTTTAGAGGGGCTTGTTACCTTCAACAGTTGGGCGCGTGTGATGTTCTTGCCAATGATGATTGTGACTGTTTTAATCGCAGTTGGTGGGCTTGTTTTCTTAAGACCAAGTGAGGCGATTTCAAAGGCTGTTGTTGATGCGATTAAGGCGCAATCACTGCCTGAGATGAGTCGTGATGAACGCCTTGCAGCGGTAATTTTAGGCATTGTGTTCCTCATGTTTCTAACGAGTCATTTTCACGGCTTGCCTGATAGTGCTGTTTGTTTGGCAGCTGTTGTTGCGTTCTTTTTGTTCGATATTTTGGAAACAAAAGATTTTAATGTCGGGGTGAATTGGGATTTGGTTGTTTTTATTGGGATGGCGATTAGTCTCGGTGCTATTTTTACAGAGACGGGTATTTCTCGGTGGCTTGCTGGCATTGTGATTCCAGCAATGGCACCGATTGCTAGTCACCCTTGGCTTTTTGTGTTCGGGATGACGATCGTGATGTTTTTGTGGCGGTTTGTTGATGTTGCGCTTTTTATTCCGACAATGGCGATGATGATTCCCATTCTGCCCGATATTCAAGTTGCTTACGAAATTCAGCCATTGGTGTGGATCGCCTTATTCATGATGGCGCATAATGCGTTCTTTATGAATTATCAGAATATATGGGCGATGATGGGGCAGTCGATTGCTGGTGAGAAAGCTTGGAATAGTAAGCATCTTGGTATTTATGGTGTGATGTATTTTATCGCTTGTTTGCTTGCTTTGGTTGTGGCTGTTCCGATGTGGATTTCTGCTGGGTTTTTTGGGTGAGGGTGGGTTTATTCTCGAGACCCCTTTCGGTGGGCAAGTTAGCGATCTCGCTTGAGGTTGTTTGTGGTTGTTCCGATGTGGATTTCTGCTGGGTTTTTTGGATGAGATGGGTTATTTTCAAGACCCCTTTCGGTGGGCAGTTAGTGATCTCGCTTGAGGTTGGTTGTGTGGCATTGCTTAGGATGGTGCTTTTAATCTACCGCGCCTTTTGGCTTGCTTGGGTAGTGGTTGGAAACGATTTGAAAAAAAAGACTTCCAAATCGTTTCCAACCACTACCGTAAAGTTTGAGTTTTCGCTTGTATAGGGTAGGGTGCTTAAATGCGTTGTGGAAGATATCTGATGGGTGAAATTGAGGAGGAGAACGATGATGATTAAGGAAGCTATTTTGTCTTTGTCAAAAAAGCAGGATTTAGCTTATGAGACGGCAGAAGCTGTGATGCATGAGATTATGACTGGTGGTGCGTCGCCTGTTCAGATGAGTGCTTATCTTACGGCATTAAGTTTGAAAGGTGAGACGATTACTGAGATTACAGCGTCTGCTTTTGGGATGCGGCAACATTGTATTCGTTTGTTACATGAGGTAGATGCGCTTGAGATTGTTGGTACTGGTGGGGATCATACGAATACTTTTAATATTTCGACAGCGGCTTCAATCATTACGGCTGCAGCAGGGGTACCGGTTGCTAAGCATGGGAATCGGAGTGCGTCAAGTCAATGTGGTTCTGCTGATGTGTTGGAGGCATTAGGCGTCAATATTGATCTTTCACCTGAGAGAAGTGCTAAGCTTCTTGAGCAGATTGGTATTTGTTTCATGTTTGCCCAAAATTATCATATTGCGATGAAGTTTGTTGCGCCGGTTCGGAAGGAGTTGGGGATTCGAACGATATTCAACATTTTGGGTCCACTTACAAATCCTGCGGGGGCAAAGATGGAGTTAATGGGTGTTTATGATCGGGAGTTGGTTGAGCCATTGGCGCAAGTGTTGTGTAATTTAGGTGTTAAAAATGCGATGGTGGTTCATGGTGAGGATGGGCTTGATGAGATATCGCTTTGTGCTGAAACTTTTGTTTGTGAAGTCAAAGATGGGTGGGTTCGCTCTTATACGATTACGCCTGAGCAATTTGGCTTTAAGCGTTGTGGTCATGATGATTTAAAAGGTGGGACACCTGCTGAAAATGCTGAGATTTTAAGGGCATTGTTAAATGGCGAGCAAAGTGCGAAACGAGATGCGGCAGTGCTTAATGCAGCAGCGGCCATGTTTATAACAGGGAAATATGAGTCGATTGAAATGGCTGTGAAAATAGCAAATGATGTGATCGACAAAGGCATTGCCAAGCAAAAACTAGACGATTTCGTTCGCTATTCAAATGAAAAAGAAGGTGAAGTTTGATGAATATCTTGCAAAAAATTGCTGAGGATACAAAGACGCGCATTGCAGCACAGAAAAAAATGGTGCCATTAGAACAGCTAATTGATAACCTACAAGTCATTGAAACAACTAAAGACTTCGCGTTTGAAAAAGCTTTGCGAACGAAAGAGGTGGCTTTCATTTGTGAAATCAAGCGGGCCTCGCCATCAAAAGGCATCATCACAGAGCAGTTTGATTATCTTGCGATCGCTAACGAGTATGAACTTGCTGGTGCGGCAGCGATCTCTGTGCTAACGGAGCCGTATTATTTTAAAGGGTCGGATCGTTATCTAGAAGAGGTCGCCAAGACGGTTAAACTTCCGCTGTTGCGCAAAGATTTTGTCGTTGATCGTTACATGATCTATGAAGCGAAACGCTTAGGTGCAAGTGCTGTTTTACTCATTTGTGCGCTTTTAGACGGAGATACGCTTACTGAATTTATTGATCTCGCGCATTGCCTTGGTCTTTCTGCACTTGTTGAGACACATACTGAGGCGGAAGTTGAGATGGCACTCGCTGCTGGGGCAAGGGTGATTGGGGTTAACAATCGGAATCTCAAGACTTTTGAAATTGATATGACGTTAAGTGAACGGTTGAAAAAGTTAGTTCCAGAGGATATCTTGTTTGTTTCCGAAAGCGGGATTAGTTCGCCAGATGAGGTTGCCTCATTGCGCGCGGTTGGTGTTGATGCGGTGTTGGTTGGTGAGAGTTTGATGCGGTGTGTAGATCGAAAAGCTGAGTTGAATCGTTTGCGGGGGTCAGGGTATGGTTAAAGTTAAGATTTGTGGTTTGTTTCGGATTGAAGATATTGCGGTGGTGAATGCTAGAAAGCCCGACTATATCGGGTTTGTATTTGCTGAGAGTCGCCGCAAAGTAACGCCTCAAGAAGCAGTAGAGCTGCGGGCATTGCTTGATCCAGCGATCAGTGCTGTGGGGGTGTTTGTTGACGCGTGCATCGAGCAGGTGGTCGCGATCATCGAGAGTGGGGCGATTGATGTGATTCAGTTGCATGGTTCGGAAGATGAGGCTTATATTCGGAAGTTAAAGGCGCAAGTTAAGCGACCGGTGATCAAGGCAGTTTCTGTTGAAAGATGCGGTGATGTGCAGAAATGGGCGGCGACAATGGCGGATTATTTGTTACTTGATCATAAAGGTGGCGGTAGTGGGGAAAGCTTTGATTGGGAGCTGATTGGTGAAGTTGACAAGCCATTTTTTCTAGCAGGTGGGCTTCACGCTCGAAATGTGAGAAGAGCGATCAAGCAAACAAGGCCTTTTGCAGTCGATGTCAGTAGTGGTGTTGAAACAGATGGTTTGAAAGATTCAGAGAAAATAGTGGAATTTATTAGTACAATATGTAGTGCCCGTGACAAAGTAAAAAGAACCCCCTTATTGTAAGATCGTGGATTTACCTGTAAAATGTTAGTTGAAGAAACTAAGGTAACAGGGATTACCGCATACAATCA
>Ga0131853_10005501_pt1 | contig 22867 bp, 14 predicted proteins | sample TergutLab28metaG_FD_92764 | JGI IMG/M metagenome (GOLD analysis project Ga0131853, IMG submission 92764) | Labiotermes labralis P1 segment gut microbial communities from Petit-Saut dam, French Guiana - Lab288 P1 (version 2) (version 2) | ecosystem: Host-associated > Arthropoda: Insects >...
CGGTGTAACCATCTATGCACAAAATTGGAAACGTGTCCTTAAAGATGCCTTCAAAACTGCACTTTGGGTTCTTTTGATGACAGCCTTGGTTGCTATCGCATTGATACTAATCTTCGGAGGTCTTTTCAACCTTGTCGGCAGCCCTAGCGGTAGCGGTTGGGGATTGCTTGCATGGTTCTTTGGTATCTTAGCAGCCCTTGCTATCAAACGTGCTTTTATTGATAGCTGGATAATGATTCGTATGTTGGTCATGTTCCTTGACGTTGCTCCTAAAACCCAAATCAGGCTTGATATATACGGCAAGTTATGCTCAATGTCCCCCGCTTTCAGAAAAATGACACAAAAGGCACGAGCAGATATAGATGGCGACCCATTCTCAGCACCTCCTCTAGAAACACCGATGTCGCCGTTCCCGCAACAACAAATGACAAACTCCCCGCCAATGCAAGCACAGACTGCTTCCCAAGTATTCTGCGGACAATGCGGAGCAAAAAATCAAGCAGGCTCTGCGTTTTGCAATGATTGTGGACAGCGGATATAATTTTGTACTAAAAGTTGGCTAGTGCATCGTAATCTAAGTAACGGGCAAGATTTGCCCAATTGTTTAGAGTACGATGCATTAGTTCTACACAGAGCATTAAATTAACCAATTAGGGACAATCCAGATATCTCCTTTTGAACGTCCGGCAGGACGTACGTTATTTGCATGGCATATGATGTTGCCTGTTCCTATTTCCACTTTCAAGTGCTTGGACATTTCTTCATAATTTTCTGCATCGGCAATTGGTTTAATTGCATCAAAATGCCTTGCCGATTCAGACGGACTTGAACTCTTTTTTATTTCAATGGGATACACAGTCCCATCTTGCCAAATAATCAAATCGATTTCCCTCATGTTGTTGTCACGATAAAAGAATAATGGTGGTATTTGTCCGACATTGATGAAACTTTTATATATCTCTGAAACTACATAAGTTTCAAATATCTCACCTGCCATTGCACCACTTTCTAACACTTCCGGGCTACTCCAACGCGTTAAGTGTGCCACAAGTCCTGTATCCATAAAATACATGCGGGGAGATTTCACCACACGCTTTAGAGCATTGCTGTAATACGGCTCTACAAGTATCACAATTCCCGACGAAACAAGAATGGACAACCATTGCTTTGCGGTAGGCGAAGAAATTCCCGTTTCCCTTGCCAAATGCTCATAATTCACTAATGAACCGGTTCTGGCAGCAACAGCACGCAAAAAGCGATAAAAAGATAATTCATCGGCAACTTGCGTTAGTTCCCTTATATCTCGACTTATATAGGTTTGAATGTATGACGCAAAGTATTCATCGAAATCTACATCCGGTTGTTCGTAGAATCTTGGCATTCCGCCTTTGTGTATGCGTTTAAATATTTCCGGCAAAGTCATTGGTTCAGCTTTGTCGAATCTTTTGATTAATTCTTGTGGATTTGTGGTATACGCACCAAAGAGACTGCCCGCAATTTCACTATTTGACAACCCGAATAGATTTAGAATGCCAACTCTTCCTGCAAGACTTTCTGATACATTTTTCATCATGTGAAACATTTGTGAGCCGGTCAACCAAAAGTCACCATTTCTCTTATGTGTATCCGCATAAATCTTTATGTATGGTAGTAGCTCCGGTGCGTACTGTATCTCATCGATAATTACAGGCGGAGAATACCGCTCAATAAATGCAGACGGCTGCTCCTTTGCAAAAAGCCTATCATCAACATCATCAAGTGTAACATATCTTCTGTTTTCTCCCGCCAGATGCTTTAGCAATGTGGTTTTCCCTGATTGACGCGGTCCTGTTAAAAGCATCACAGGAAATGTTTCAGATGTTTTTAGAACTGTTTTTTCAATTTTTCTGGATAGATACATAACATTGTTCCTCCATCATGTAATTAAGCTAATCTAAAGTTTGATTTTAGATTAGCTTAACTCGCAATATTTGTCAAGCGTCTTTTTGTTACTTTGGCGCTAGAGCATCAGCCCCAAGTCCGGACGTCAGCATGTGTTACACACATCAACAGAATGCCATCGAAACTGATAGAATAAACTACCGTAAAACTCTTTCCAAACTTGCCGTACCTCTTGTAGAAAAATATCCGCTAAAAGTGTTTCCATCTATCATACCAAAAAGTGATACATTATCTGACCATCCATTTGGTTTAAAATGCGTATGGAAGTAAAATACTTCAAATCTATTACTGTATGTATTGAAGTAGATATCGGCAGAGTAGTGGGCAACTAAATCTGTACGCGTTTCGACATCGCTAAAATACCAAACTTCAGCCTGATAGCTATCCCGCATTTTAAACACGTATAATTCTAAACCCCAATTTCTATTCCCTGAATCAAAAACACCTATCCAACCACCTAAGAAATTATCATATGGGGACTGTGTTGAATCAGGCGGCATCTGTGCGGATATTCCCAGTTCATCAATATCCATGAAAATGCGTTGTCCCCAATCTAAATATGCAACGAGATCATGTCTGTTGTCAAAATTAACGCTATACCCCGTCACAGGAGTGTGTCGCCACCTAAAGAGTTCATCATCCTTGAAGTAAAATCGATGTTCTTCATCTGCCTCTACAAACCAAAAAGCAAAAACAAGTTGCCCATCATGGAACAAATATATCCTTGAGTAAGGAATACCGGCTACATCCATCATAACCTCAACTATTCTTGTTCGTTGGCATGTAATAAACGTTGCTATATCGGTACTACCTATTGCTTCGACTAATTCATTATCAATCAAATAACGTGCCTCTGCCCATATTTCACGAATTACTGAAATTTCACCTTCTACATCAACTACAGGTTGATGCGGCATCTCAATAGTTTCCGGCTCAGGAGTAATCGTTGTTATATCCGGTTGTGGTGTCGACTCCACCTCCGGTGCCGGTGTCTGCTTCGGCGTTGGTTCAATTGGTGATTCCGGCGTCGCTTGAAAAGTTGGAGACAACGGTTGTTGCAATTGTGGCGGGCCAGCATCATCAAGCAGTAATGGTAAAACAAACACAAAAAACGTAATAAGCACAGCAATTACAGCTATTGCAATTGCTAGCAACAAGGGTTGTGCCTTATTTGATAAAAATGGAGCTTTGATCGCTTTTTCTCCAAATAATCCGCCACACGATACACAATAGTTGCTTTCTGTAAACCTTTTTACTCCACACTTAGAGCAAAACTCCGCCATTTGTTGCGCCTTCACGGCTCCATCCATGTACCTTTTTTGTGAAATTACATACGTTCCGACTCTCACTGCTTCCAGCGCACGCTTGAACTCAGTTGCTGTTTGATATCGTTTTGCCGGCTCATATTGGCAAGCTCTCAAAATCACGTCTGCCATTTCCGGACTTGCTCCCACAGGTTGTGGCATCTGCTCTCCATTAATACGCTTGTCAACTGCTAATCTGTCATCTTGATAGCTTATCTGTCCGTTTGGATTTAGGAACGGTAATCTGTTGTTATTTAAAAGTCTATATAAAACAATGCCAAGTGAGTATATATCTACTGTTTGCCCGTATTTTTCTCGCTTTACTACTTCAGGTGCAATGTATTTAAACGTGCCAATTGCCGTCATTGACATTGCGTCGCTACTTTTTTCTTTGGCTATTCCAAAGTCGCCCAGTTTGAAACTTCCTTGTTGTGTAACGAAAATATTTTCCGGTTTGATATCCCGATGAATAATATTTTTTGCCGCACACAATTCCAACCCTGAACATAAATCCTGCCCTAATTTTATTACATCAGACTCAGTCAAGTTCCTGCTACTCGCATAATCTACGAAACTTGTCAGCAATTCCATTCGGATAAAAATATCCCAACCGATTCCCTCAGTTTTCTCAACAACTTCGTAATCCTCGACACTCACTATGCATGGTGTGTGCTTCATGGATACCATCAACTTTATCTCATTTACAAAGTCTGTGACCATGCTTTCTAAGTATGAATGCGATGCTGAATCGCTATAGTCATAATTATCAAAGAGAACGGCTGTTTTATCAGACCCAGCTTCATTTTTGGGAATTGTTATCACTTTGACTGCTGCATAGTCCATAAAGCCGTGTGTATTGCGCTCAACCTTGTATACTTTGCCATACGAACCTGAGCCAATTTGCTCGACTACACTCCACTGCGGCCATATTGTACTTAATTGTTCGATGCCCATAAATACTTTCCCTGCCGTCTAGATTTCAAACTCCATACCTTCAGCATTTTTCATGTCTATGCCGTCCTTGCTTATCCAAAATAGTTTTAATAATTCACACGCAAGATTTCTTTATTGCGTGTGAACTATGAATGTGCGTCTCACGAACTCACCCCATCCCATTTGGCGAATTTCATCGAGATTATTGAATGACATACGATGATTTATTGCAATATTCCACGCTTCATACAATGCATCATCATCTGTCTTGTAGTTATCCATCCACCCAGTTTCGTCTATTTGTACCACTAATCCATCTCGCTCAACTAAGAAGTTTACACGTGGAATTTCTCCATCAATCAACTCAATATAGTGAATTGTGTTGAGACCCTCACCGGTGGCATATAAGAAAATTCCTGAAAATTCAGTACGGGGCGAATAGAATAAACCACCGCCGCCTTCACCTAGCCCTAAGAATCCAATATTTACAACACGGCCATCTCTATATGTATATACGTGATATCCCGGATCATATGTCCCGAACATTGTGACACCATTACGTATTATCAATTCCGGTATACCGTCAGAATCAATATCATAAAGTACAAAGGCTATTTCCCCCCAGTCGCAATATGGGTCATACCCTTCATCTGTCAACAGGTACTCCTCATTCAAAACAAACTCCATATATGCATCGAACCACGGTTCAGCGAGTGTAAAGCCTGATGTCGGGGTTGGTGGAGGTCCAGCTGATACATGTACAGTTATCCTTTGACCGGACTCAACCGATTCACCAATACGGGCTATGTGTGTAACGATTCCTTCCGGCTGCGTTGCGTGATAATCCCGTGAGACATTGAGAATTAATCCCAATTCTTCGAAAGCCACCTGTAGCTGTTCTTCTGTAGAACCAACTAAATTAGGCACCTCTACTCTTACTTGTTGCGAACCTGCACTATGTCTTATAACAACCGTGTCTCCTCGTTGTAACAGTGCTGTAAACGGCGGATCAGTTTCAACAACATATCCTATAGTTTCATCACTTTCTATGTCTTCTTCATGTACAATTAACTCTAAATCCAAACTGTGCAATTGCTGTCTGGCCGCTGTCCAGTACATACCTCTCAAATCAGGCATTTCAGTCGAAAACCCATCTCCGCTTGATACCAACAAGAGAACAGTTATAAGGTGTCCGTCCAAAGGCTGCGTTCGCTCTCTGTCTGCTGCGGGATTATGCTCTATAACTAAGCCTTCTGCAAAATCATCACTGGTGCGGTATGTAATTCTAAAGTTAAATAAATCTTGATATTCATCATTGCCAACAATATCTTCGTAATTTCTATTGACAAAGTTTGGAATGACAATAGATTCGTTGGCAGGGTCGAGTACACCTCTCTGATTTCCACCAGAACTCATAATCATTGACCCTATGAAAAATGCTACTATCGTTACTGCAACAATCAAAGCAATTCTTCGTTTGAGTTTAATTGAAATTGGCTTCCTTTGATTTGCATTTTTTTCCGCTGGCAGTCGTATTATCCCCTTGGGTTCATCCAACCCCAAATCTTCAACATGCGCAGTGCACTCACAACCGATTCCGGTGATAATTTCCCCGCAGATAGAGCAAAACTTCTTCGAAGCATTCTTTGGATCTGTTTTATTCGACACTTTTTCTTCATGGAACAAAAGTTCAGTCTTATCCTTAGCATTACTTGCTTCAATTTTACTCTTGTTGCCAGTTTTTATACTCTGGTCATCATCAGATAAGTCTGTATCAACATATTCTACAGATTCAATTGATGTGCCATCGCCTTTGGGATATATTATCGGAGTTTCCTCACGGCTATACAAAATCGCTTCAAGTTCCTCTCTCATTTGCATAGGACTTGAATATCTGCCTTTTGCATCATATGCACAAGCCTTTAAGACAATTTCAGCAAGCCTACCATCTACGTTTTTTGGGCTAGGCAATCGCTCTCCACTGAACCTTTTCGCACGTGCTATTTCATTGTCGTCATAGGCAATCTGAGCGGGATATGCAGGCAAAAATGGGGCCCTATTATCGTTGAGCAAACGGTAGAGCACTAGCCCTAAAGAATAGATATCTACACATGAGCCATAGGCATATCCCCGGTAAACCTCCGGTGCCATAAAATTGTATGTACCCTTTTTTGATAGTCCGCCCATTGTCTTCTCTACGGTTCGGGCAATTCCGAAATCACCCAGCTTGTAATCACCCAAATCCGACACGAAGATATTGTCCGGCTTAATATCCCTATGTATGATGTTGAATTTCTGACATAATTCAAGAGCTTTACAAATGTCTATGCCAAGCTTTATTACATCCTGACGTGCAAACTTTCGCTTTATACTGTAATCAAGAAGGGGTGTCAATAACTCCATGCGAATAATTATATCCCATCCTATTCCCTCACTATGCTCTATGACGGTATGATCTTCATAACTAACAATATTCGCCGTACCTTTGAGCCTTGACATCAAAGCAAATTCCTGCACCAGTTCTTCTACAAGTCCACGAAAATATGTCTTTGCACTGTCATCGTCCATACCGTCAGCACGAACACTTCTGATTTCAGATTGATTTTGCGGAACCGTGATAATTTTAATAGCTGCCTTATAGATCGTGCCAAAATCTTCTCGCTCTGCCTCAAACACACGCCCAAAACTACCTTCGCCTATCAGACGAACCAGTTTCCAATTATTTAATACAACGTCTCCGGAATTGTAGTGCACGCTCATATTCAGGTCCCTTTCATCTGCAAAAGTGAGGTGTGGATTTTTGCGCTATCGTCGAAATCAATAATCAACTGCAAGGTATAGCGAAAAGAATAAATCAATTCCGTTAGCAATGCCATCTACCAACTTTCGTTGATATTCAGACGTTTGCATTAGTTGGTCTTCGTCAGGATTTGACATAAAACCCATCTCGATGATTGTTACCGGCATGGTTGACCAATTGATTCCGCTCATAATGTCTGTTTCCCAAATCCCCATGTTATTTGCACCTGTCGCTGTCAACATTTCGTCAAGAATACTTTGAGAAAGCGCATGGCTGAGAAAATAAAGTTCCGGAATATAGGGGGAATTTGGCGTGGGCGATATAGTCATAATGCCATTTGTTGCGCTATTACTGCTTCCGTTAGCATGAATGCGCACGAAGATATCAGCTTCTGCCTCAGTTGCCATCTCAGCGCGTGCTCTGTTACTAATGTCAACATCATGTGTATAGCGAATCATAAAAACCTCATAGCCACGAGATATCAACTCATCCCTCAACAACAGGGAAACAACAAGATTCAACTCATATTCAGTAACTCCTGTCGCAACGCCTCTTGTCCCGCTTGAAACCTTGGGTTTTGATTCTGTTGAACCCGGCCCAATAAATTCCTGTGTCGAATTGCCACGAGCTTGATGCCCCGGGTCAATAGCGACAACGAGAGCTGGAGGAACCATTAAATCCTCTTCCGATTCAAGTGCAGGCTCAGGTGTAGGTTCAGGTGTTGTTTCAACGCTTTCTGTTAATTCTGCAATATCATCTGGCTGCTGCAGTTCCGGTATTTCTTGTTCATCGGGAGGTGTTTGGTCAAATGTCTGTTGGTGCATTTGTTCAGTTTGATTTGCTTCAGGCGTGCTACCAACTACCGCATCGGGTGGTGATACATACTCAAGCGATAGTTCATGATCTTTCCACCCTATGATAATTAACACACAAAATATTAGGCATGCAATTATGAAAATGGACTTACTTCCGGCTTTCATAAATATCTCCTATCGTCAAATTTCGCAATGCTGAATCATTAATTCAAAATGCTTTCACGCGCTATGATAATATCAACGTTTGCCCTCTCTATCGAAGAAAGCGGATTTGGTCGAAGTGCATTAAATTCAGCGGGTGTAAACTTCGGTGATATCTCTCGATACCAATCTCTTGCCATAAACCAATCGACCAACACAGGGTCATTGAACAACCTGCCATGTCGAGCAAAAATTTCATTTCTAGCAATTCGAAGTTCCCACAAATCAAGATCATACAGGTCAGCATTTGTTATTAACCTTGTGGAAGAAAAAGGCAGAATAAAATCTATAACAAAATCCGCAAAAATCATATCTTCAAATTCATCAAATGCCTCGTCAGGTATATTCAGATACTCATCTTCATCTTCATGTTGAATTTCATCATCAATCGGTGACGGCGTTTCCTCAATTTCTTCAGGCAATTGCTCCGAATTGATAGTTGGAGGCGGTGTTGCTTTAACAATCGGAGTTGGCTCCGATGCCGACTGATGTGGTGGGTCATTGTTATCTGTCAGCAGTGGCAGAATGAATACGAAAAACGACACAATTATAGCAACAAAAACTGCAACTATTGCAATTAGTTGTGCAGGCGACAATGGGATCATTTTCTTTCCAAATGACTTGCCACATGATACACAGAAATTATTTTCGCCACCCCTCTTTTCTCCGCACTTGGAGCAAAAGCTCGACACTTGTTGCACTTCCACTCTTTCATCTAAATTGTATTTTTGCGGAATTATATAAGTTCCGGTCCTCACCGCTTCCAATGCATTCTTGAACTCTGTTGCCGTTTGATACCGCTTTGCCGACTCATATTGACAAGCTCTCAAAATTACGTCTGCCATTTCAGGACTCGCTCCCACAGGGGGTGGCATTTGTTCTCCATTGATGCGCTTGTCAACAGCCAACCTGTCATCTTGATAGTTTATCTGTCCGTTTGGGTTTAAAAATGGCAACCTGTTGTTATTCAAGAGCCTGTATAAAACTATACCCAACGAGTATATATCTACTGTTTGCCCGTATTTTTCTCGCTTTACTACTTCAGGTGCAATGTACTTGAACGTACCTATTGCTGTCATTGACATTGCGTCGCTACTTTTTTCTTTGGCTATGCCAAAGTCGCCCAGTTTAAAACTTCCTTGTTGTGTAACGAAAATATTTTCAGGCTTGATATCACGATGAATAATGCTCTTTGAAGCACATAACTCCAAACCGGAACATAGATCCTGCCCTAGTTTTATTACATCAGACTCAGTCAAGTTCCTACTACTCGCATAATCTACGAAACTCGTCAGCAATTCCATTCGGATAAAGATATCCCAACCAATTCCCTCGGTCTTCTCAATTACTTTGTAATCTTCAACGCTCACTATGTATGGAGTATGTTTCATGGATACCATCAGCTTTATCTCATTTACAAAGTCTGTCACCATGCTTTCTAAATATGAATGTGAAGCCGACTCCCCAGAGTCATAATTATCAAAGAGAACAGCTGTCTTATCAGACCCTGTCTCATTTTTTGGTATGGTTATCACTTTGACCGCTGCGTAATCCGTAATGCCATGCTCACTGCGCTCAACTTTATATACTTTGCCATAAGAACCTGAACCGATTTGCTCAACTACGTTCCACTCAGGCCATATTTTGCTAAATTGTTCTATTCCCATAATATTTTCCTTGCCGTTTAGTTTTCCACACTCACACCTACGTTATTTCTTGCCTGTCTGTTCCATCTTTGTTTATCGAAATGAGCCTCATAAGATTATCCTCCCAAGTCCATACATAATAGAAAAATCGATCGCCGATAGCATAAATTCTCCAAAGCATATCTTCTTCAATATCAAACAACCTGCGTTGATTGTTTCCATTCAAACTCATAGAGTATATACCATCCTGAAATGCATAGTAAATGCTATTGCCGCTAACTGTCATTATTCCAGCATCTGTGGTTTCGCCTAGCATCCGCCGATTACTACCATCTATGTTCATAGAAGATATAACTCCATTGCTATTGCGATAGAAAATGCGGCTTCTGACTACATATATACCAATCTCACAATAACTCAACTCTTGTCGGCTTAACCCTTGTCGATTTGTGCCATCTTTATTCATGAAAAACAATTCTCGTCGAGACCAACAAATGTAAAGAATCTGATCACTCGCTACAATCATCTTTCTGACAGCCCCCATATCATCGATAAGCTGCCTATCATTGCCATCTAAGTTCATGGAAAAAATCCCGCTGTCAGTATCAGGGCCAAAAGTCGAATAGAAAATCCGATTTCCATCAACACTCAATGAGCCTATCTCATCGTCAGTTAATCTACGCAAATCGCTGCCATCCAAGTTCATTGAATACACAACACCGGTTGTAGAGGTATACCAATACAAATCTCTATTTACCATATTGACAAAGAAAATTCGATTGTCAACTACAATGAGAGAATGCGCCTCATTATCATTCAACCTACGTCTATCAGTACCGTCTATGTTCATTGAATAGATTCTGTTTTCGGAACTCGGGTTTGCAAAGAAAATGCGATTATCGTGCATTACAACGGATCTGCCATTAACAGCACTTTCGGGAGCGATTTCAGCATCTAGGCTTGCACGTTGATTGATTATTGCTTGCTCAATACTATCTGCGTTATATCTTTCCACACTGCTGAGTTCATCAACATTTCCAAATGTTACCTCTGCATAATAATATAGCTCATCAAGCCCCATTTCCAAAGTTGCTGTACTCAAAGCTAAGTCGAACTCTGATAGTGTTGCTATATCGCTAAACGGAAATATCCTTTCGTTTTCTAACAAGTACTCTTCGCGTGCGCTAATGAAGTCTACATTTTCTATCTCAATCCTTGATAGCGGATACGGCTGCAAAGCAAAAAAGTCGTCGCGATTATGCTTTGGTGATATCTCATGATACCAATACGTTGACTCAAACCATCTGCTGAGCAAGTATTCCCTGAATATCATACCATGTCTTGCGAAAATCTCATTTCTTGCAATACGAAGCTGTGCCAAACTAAGACCTTCCAAATCAACAGCTCTAAGAAGCCTATCAGATGAGAATGCAAGAATAACATCAACATCCCAGTCTACTTCAATTACTGGTTCAGGTGTCGGTTCAGGTTCACTTCCAGCTTCGTCCCCTGGCGTAGGAGTCGGAGTGGGCGTAGGCGATGGTTCAGGCGTCGGTTCAGCTGTCGGTGTAACTCTAATCAAACCGTCGTTGACAGCATTCTCCTGTCCCCCACCGGGGATCAGAATCATTAGCATTACCACCAATGCCACAACTACCATAATAGGAATTATAGTAGCGGGTCGCATGTATTTCTCTTTTTTCGGTTTAGTTTTAGGCTCCGGTTGAAGGTGATTAGGGCGCAAATTTGTCTGTGGTAGTTTCAGGGCAATACCACACCTTGTGCAAAATTCAAAGCCCTTACTCAAAGAAGTTCTACAATAAGTGCAAAATTGTTGCTTAAACTCTTTTTTTTGTACACTTTTTGGTGCTACTCCATCACCAAGTGCAACCTCAGTATCTGCGTTTCTTCCTTTGGATTCACCAACCGCACCAAACGCACTATCAGAACCTCTTAAATCGCTATCATTACCAAATAAAATTTCCGTCTTGTCTGGCTCAGAATTCATTTCTGCGTCAACATTGCTATCGGCTTTTATGCTCCGGTCATCATCAGATGAGCCTGTATCAACATATTCTACAGATTCAATCGGCGCGCCATCGCCTTTGGGATAAATTATCGGAGTTTCCTCACGGCTATACAAAATTGCTTCAAGTTCTTCTCGCATCTGCATGGGGCTAGAGTATCTGTCTTTTGCATCATATGCACAAGCTTTTAAGACAATTTCAGCAAGCCTTCCATCTGCGTTTCTTGGGCTGGGCAATCGCTCTCCGCTGAACCTCTTCGCACGTGCTAACTCACTATCGTTATGGGTTATCTGCGCGGGATATGCAGGCACAAATGGGGCTCTATTATCGTTGAGCAAGCGATAGAGCACCAGTCCCAAAGAATACAGATCTACACACGAACCATAAGCATTTCCTCTATATACTTCTGGCGCCATAAAATTATATGTACCCTTTTTTGACAGTCCGCCTGTCGTCTTTTCAACGGTGCGGGCAATCCCGAAATCGCCCAGCTTGTAGTCACCCAAATCTGATACAAATATATTGTCAGGCTTTATATCTCTATGGATGATGTTAAATTTCTGACAAAGTTCAAGAGCCCTGCATATATCTACGCCGAGCTTTGTTACATCTTGACGTGTAAACGCCTTGTTTGAACTGTAATCAAAAAGTGGCGTTAACAGTTCCATGCGAATAATGATATCCCAACCAATACCTTCGCTATGCTCTATTACGGTATGATCTTCATAACTAACAACATTCGCCGTGCCTTTGAGCCTTGACATCAAAGCAAATTCTTGCACCAAATCTTCTACAAGTCCACGAAAATACGTCTTTGCGCTGTCATCGTCCATTCCATCAGCACGAACACTTCTTATTTCAGATTGGCTTTGAGGAATGGTGATAATTTTAATTGCAGCTTTATACGTCGTACCAAAGTCTTTCCGCTCTGCCTCAAATACACGACCAAAACTACCTTCGCCTATTAGACGAACCAGTTTCCAGTTATTTAATACTATATCGCTTACGCCATATTGTTTTCTCATGTTATTCCCAACTATATTCATTCTATCTGTAAGGTATTGCTACTAATGCGTATCTATGTTACCTTCTCCCGTACATTTCCCACATCAGAGCGGACAGTCGAAATCTCACCGCAGCAACAGCTCGTCAATGTCAGCTAGAACACGTTTCTCCCAGTCTAAATATTCAATGAGATCAAACCTGTTGTCAAAAAAAGTGTTATATCCATCTGCAGAGGTGCGCCACCATCTAAAAAGCTCACCATTCTTAAAGTAAAAGCGATGTCTCTCATCTGCAAACCAAAAAGCAAAAACGAGTTGGTCATCATAGAACAAATATACTCTTGAATAATGAATATCATTTATATCACTTATGACTTCGACTACTCTTGTTTGGCTGCACACATTATATGTTTTTATTCTATAATTACCTGTTGCCTCAATCAATCCATGATCTATCGAATAACGCGCCTCTCTCCACATTCGACGAATTACTGATAATTCTCCCTCGACATTAGCTACAGGTTGACGTTGTACATCATCGGTTTCTTGTTCAATAGTAGGTGTCGGCGGAGGTCCTGCCGATACATGTACAGTTATCCTTTGTCCGGCCTCAACCGATTCACCAATACGGGCTATGTGTGTAACGATTCCTTCCGGCTGTGTTGCATGATAATCCCGCGATACATTAGGTATTAAACCCAATTCTTCAAAAGCATCTCGCAGTCGTGCTTCTGTAGAACCAACTAAATCAGGCACATCTACTCTTACATGCTGCGGACCTGCACTATGTCTTATAAGAACCGTGTCTCCTCGTTGTAACAGTGCTGTAAACGGCGGATCAGTTTCAACAACATATCCTATAGTTTCATCACTTTCGATGTATTCTTCATGTACAATTAGCTCTAAATTCAAACTGTGCAATTGCTGTCTGGCAGCTGTCCAATACATACCTCTCAAGTCAGGCATTTCAGTCGGTGGTTCGCCTCCGCTTGATACCGCTAAATTAACAGTTATAAGGCTACCGCTCAAAGGCTGTTCTCGCTCTCTGTCTGCTGCGGGATTATGCTCCATAACTAAGCCTTCTGCAAAATCATAACTGGTGCGGTATGTAATTCTAAAACTAAATAAATCTTGATATTCTTCGTCTGCAAGAATATCTTCATAATGTCGATTGACAAAATCCGGAATAACGACCATTTCGCCATTATTATTGCCAAAAATGTCGCTAATGAATAAACTCCAAATCACCACAACAAGTGCTATCAAGAAAATTGCAACAACAAAGATACCAATAAGCGTAGCTTTTTCAATTGGCGCTCGTATCGGCTCTGCAGACTGACCCAACTCCAAATCTTCAACATGTGAAGTGCAATCACAGCCTACGATAATAGCATCCCCACAGATAGAGCAACGCCTCTCTGAGATATTCTCTTCAAGCGGTTCATTCGACACCTTTTCCTCATTGAATAAAAGTTCGGTTTTATCTATATCACTACTTGCGTCTGTATCAACATATTCTTCGAAATTAATTGGCGCGTCATCGCCGTTAGGATAAATTACAGGAGCTTCCTCACGGCTATATAGAATCGCTTCAAGTTCTTCTCTCATCTGCATGGGGCTTGAATATCTATCTTTCGGATTATGCGCACAGGCCTTTAATACGATTTCTGCGAGCCTGCCATCTGCGTTTTTCGGACTTGGCAATGCCTCTCCACTAAATCTTTTCGCACGCGCTGCCTCGCTGTCATTGTAGCTTATCTGAATGGGATATGCAGGCAAAAATGGGGCTCTATTCTCGTTAAGCAAACGATATAGCACCAGCCCCAACGAGTAAATATCAACACTTAAACCATAAGCATTTCCTCGATAAACCTCCGGTGCCATAAAGTTGTGTGTACCTTTTTTCGACAGTTCGCCCGTTGTCTTCTCTACGGTTCGGGCAATTCCAAAATCGCCCAATTTGTAATCGCCCAAATCCGATACAAAGATATTATCAGGTTTTATGTCCCTATGTATGATATTGAATTTCTGACAAAGCTCAAGAGCCCTGCATATATCTATGCCGAGCTTTGTTACATCTTGACGTGTAAACGCCTTGTTTGAACTGTAATCAAAAAGTGGCGTTAACAGTTCCATGCGGATAATGATATCCCAACCAATGCCTTCGCTATGTTCAATGACAGTGTGATCTTCATAACTAACAACATTTGCCGTACCTTTGAGCCTTGACATCAAAGCAAATTCTTGCACTAAGTCTTCTACAAGTCCACGAAAATATGTCTTTGCACTGTCATCGTCCATACCATCAGCACGGACACTTCTTATTTCAGATTGGCTTTGAGGAATGGTAATAATTTTAATCGCCGCTTTATAAGTCGTCCCAAAATCTTTTCGCTCTGCCTCAAATACACGACCAAAACTACCCTCGCCGATTATGCGAAGCAGTTTCCAATTATTTAATACTATATCACCTGTGCTGTACTGTCTGCTCATATTGTTTACCCATAAATCTTTATTTTCTCAAAATCAATCCGCAAATGTACGTGTTAATCTACTAATGAACATTATTCAAACACTTTTTACGCTTAGATACTCACGCCCAAAATCAGTTCACCCTTGTAAATACTTGCTTTTGTTTGAAGATGGTTTTCTTTTTTGTTTGCACTTCGCATAAAATAATCGTTATATTATCAACACCGCCACGGTCAAGGGACATGTTTAGTAGCATTTCTGCTGTCTCTTGTAAACTCAAATTTTGCCGAAGCACATCGGCAATATCATCATCATTTGCCATGTCGGTAAGTCCGTCTGAACATATCAAATAACGATCCTTACTTCTGTATAAACCTTTCGAAATATAAGGTTCAATAGTGAATTCGGTCTCAGGTATGCCCAAGCTTTGAGTTAACGGTGCTTTTCTGTCTCCAACTCGGACGTGAACATGGTCATGTGATAATTGCGTAAGTTTGTTTTTGTGATAATGATATATTCGGCTGTCACCCAAGTTGCACGCATATACACCATCTGACCCACACATTAAAATCGCTGCTGTTGCGCCCATTTGACGAATATGATTTTCTTTTTGATATTTACAAATTTCGTCATTCATTTCTATACAAGCATCTACCAAAAATGTCTTTGTATCGCTCTTATCTTTTGTCTTATATATTGCGTCAAACTCTTTCGCTGCGATATATGCAGCCATTTCACCCTGCTGCTCTCCGCCCATTCCGTCAAAGACACATAATGCAGAATTTAAGGCTATGTCAAGTGTTCCTGACAGACAGCCCGGAAACCCGTCATTTTCGCTGTCGAGATGCACACTATCACACCAAAAGTTATCTTGATTCTTATCACGAATCTTGCCTGTGTGGCATACTGCTGCGTAATCGATGTTGTATTGGTTCATAATGCTTTATCCAATCTTTGGATATCGAAACAGAGTAGTGTTTCTCTTCTAGGGCAACTCTTTTGATTCATGTCTTCACTAATCCAGTGTCAACTTAGGAACTCTAGATAATAGGTCTTGCTCAGTCTGTTCGTACCTGCTTAATATACTTGCAATAGTTGCTTGCAGATTCTGCAAGTCATCTCCTATAGAAGCTGCACTGTTTCGAGAATTACTTATTCTACCTCGTAAGTTTCTCTGGTTTAGTATCCTTGGGTCTATCGCTCGTTGTAGATTAGACAAACGGGTAATAATACTATCAATATCATTGCGGATTGGAGATAATGCGGAGTTTGCTGATCTTGATTCTGCGATATTAATATCTATACTGGACATCTGTATTCCCTCCTATCCCGATAGCGACCGCACTCTGGTTGCAGCATCATTTCGCATTTGTATTGCATGATTCAGATTACGTTGTGCCGTGTTTAATGCAGTTAGCGTGGATGAGGTATTATTAGTGCGATGCTGACGCTCGGCATTATCAAATGCTCTGCGCAAGTTCGCAACATTAGTATCTTCTCGCAAAAGAGCTGCGTTTGCATCTGCCAGCTCTTCCTGGCGTCTAATCTCTTGCGCTACAGAAACGATATCTGTCGCAATAGTGTCTAATTCCGCAGCTAATGCTGTAAGCCTGTTCATGTTATTACTTAGTGCACTGTTGATGCGTGAGACTTCGTCACTGCGCCAGTGCTGCCTCAATCTTCTTTGAAATGATTGCACGGACAGTCTGCCATCACGCAAATCACTTGATTGTCTCCGAAATTGTCCGGCTTGCTCGTTAGCTATATTCAAATCAATTCTCATATTACTGCCCTCAACCTTGAAATATGTTGCCGGTTTCCATCCACTCCCCACTGCCACAATCAATGTGGAGTGGACGTATGGCATTCATTAAATCATGAATAAATTACACCTCAAAACTGGCAAAAGCACCTTCTGTTCTGCCTTTTAGATATTCGTCCGACTCTCTATAGCGAATCGCAATATCATCAAGATATCTTGCATGAGCCTCCATTGTGTCCACATATCTGTTACAGTATTCATCAACGAGATTGTTAAATCGAGCTATTAGCTTTCTTCCGGCTTCACTTTGCATGGCTTCCGCCACTGATCTCATTTCTCGTTGGGTGTTTTCAAGAGCTTTATGTATATCTCTGCGTTGTTGCTCAAGATCACAAGCGCATTGCTCTATCACATCTGGATCAATATTAAACTCACCATAACCTGATTTCACCATATTTCAAACCTCCTATTATTACATTCACCTTATCTGGCAGTTGGGAGCTCGCTCGCTCTCTGTCTTGCATATGCTTGGTCTGTTTCTGCTCTATCAGCGGCTAATTCAAGGTATTCGTTAATTGCACGTAAGCACTCAGCCATATCTTCAAGGTGTTGCATAAGTCTCTCGTTTTCTTGTCGATGTTGGTCATAGTCGTCGCCAAACCATGCATTGGCTAACCTATTACCAATCATGCCACCTATTATGCTGTGAGCAGTGCTAGCAGCATGATACTGCGCCTTGATACCACCAGCAGCTGTCTTTAGTGCTGATGCAGACATTTTGATTTTTGTTGCTGCTCCTGCTTTTTTAACGATGGCTACAGCTGCGATTTTAGCAAGAGTAAGTGTAACTAATGGCATATTCACATTCCCTCCTTAATTTATTTTATATCAGTTGCTTGTGGATAGCCCAGAACCTAAGCCGCAACATAATACACTACATCATATCAACATAAGACGGGAACCATTTTTTAGTTTCATATCGCTTGCGCTCATGTTGTTATCGAAAATTTGCCCTGTACATCCGTCACATAGCACCGTATCATTTGGCACAAACAAACCATCTGACAGTTGTAAAACGGCAGACGTTATTAAAGGAAGTAATTCAAACACTCCGGAGTTATCGGGAATGGACACGTCGAATGTACCTCTTATTGATGGAACATATACTTCGATTAGTAGTTTATCCATTTTTCACTCCTCATCTTCATCTGTCACTAAGTTTGACTGTAACAATTTCACTATCTTGAACTTACCTTTATTTACTATAACACCGCAGTCATCGGCAAGCTCGTTACGAAGTTCATTAGTATGCTTTGATATAGTAAAATTGTATTGCCCTGCTATGCCATCTCCAACCCAAATTCCGTTGCCGTTACAATGCGTTTTATACCAACCCTGTGATGAATACGCCGATATATCTGATGCATTATCACATATGATAATATTCACACCATAGTCGGCACTGCCGCGTTCCAACAATGCACTCAATTTATCAATGCTGTCTTCTGACAAGTGATTACACAAAACAGGGGTAGCTGGAATAATATAAACTTTATGATCAAAATCCGTTTCCCCTTCACGCTTATTCGCCTTATGTCGTTCTACGACAAGCTCAAACAGAGCAACTATAGCATCCTCCAAGTTCTGCGTTATATATTCATATGCCTTATTATCATCTGGCACAAATAGGCCATCTGCATCTATGACTATCGTATGTATATCTGCGTTTGAGGACAATAGCTCTGCAATGCCTTGAGCAACCGAAATTGTTTTATCTATATCAGCAGCACCAACTAACGTTATGAAGTTTGATGCAAACTGCAGATATTCCGCATTGAAATTCGCTCTATTCACACCTATTGGAAATTGCTTTAGCGAGACCCCTGTGTTGTTAAAGAACTCAGGATTTACAACATCCGGCAGAACCGGAATACGCTTTGCAAAAGCGGTCTGCGGTGTTTTCGTCATGGCTTTGAATAAGGTGCGAACACTATCATTAATATCTTTGGGATCACAGACATGTGCAATCTGGAATTCATAAATCTTATCCTCTATTTTAACAAGGCCTCTGCCCTTATGCTTCGCAGGAAATAATCCATCAGTCCTTCCAACCACGCTTGAATAGTCCATTTCATCATTGAGCTGTAGCGTATAGAAATTACCACAATTTTGTGTGACTCTATAGCTGACACCATTTATACCGATTGCAGTGAAAACAAAATATATACCGTACTTCGCACATTCTTGAGTCAGGGAAGCAATATAATCTTCATACTCAAAATACAGCTCTTTAAAATTGGAGTAGTTATTTATCACAACTACAATGCTGGGCACAACAGCTCCTGAACGTTCGCAGTATGAGCTATGGTCGCCACCCCAATCTGCAAACAGTGCTTTTCTTTCAGAAACTTCCTTGAGGAGCATTTTAAGAAGATTCAGGATTTTTTCAGAATCATTTATGAAAACAACATCTCCAACTTGTGGCGCATCTTTAAACATCCTGAGAGTCTCCGCTCCAAAGTCAAGCAAGTACATATTTAGCGTTTCGGCAGTATGAGTGCAAAGCAGGTCATATATCATGGTCGTTAAAAGTGTAGCTTTGCCTGCATTTGCCATACCGTAGATAACTGTGTTTCCTTCATCAGAAAGCGGCACACTTAATGGAATCCTTTGTTGACGCGCCGGGTCATCAGTTTCTCCAATGAGTGGATTTAACATGAAAGAGTTAGTTACTTTCTGTTGATATTTCTTATGAAGATCGCTTAACAATATTATTGCATCAATCGGCGGTAACCAAAGTTGCCGCGTGGAGATGTTCTCATCTCGTGCCAACTTTGATATATAGTCTGATACCACATCTAGCTGTTTTTTCACATTAGACTCATCCGGACGTTCAATTTCCGGCTTAACCGATTGCATCACATGCCCATTTGTATCTATAATTGAAATTGTGCACACATTTTTTGATTCCACTGCTTCATTCGGCAAGTAGTTTGCCCCTGCCCAAGCTGACTGCCCCATTTCAAATATTTCGTTATTTCCAACTAGCAAATAGAATCGTCCTGTGTCAGTGAGGTCTGCAGCATCCGGCCGCTTTAGCATCTCCATACTGTCAGAACGGTCTTGCACCTTCAAACTTACCTTAAATTTGCTGTTGCTCCAAATTTGATCATCAACAACTCCTGAGGGTTTCTGGGTAGCAAGAATTAGATGAACACCGAGACTCCTGCCTATGCGAGCAGTACTTACAAGTTCTGTCATAAATTCAGGTTGCTGTGATTTAAGTTCTGCAAATTCGTCAGATATGATGAAAAGGTGTGGCATCGGCTCCTTAACCTTACCGTTACGATACTCTTTTTGATACGCATAAATATCTGCAATTCTTGTTCCAAGCTGCTTGCTGGCATTATTGAGTACGGCCTGCCGATATTTCAACTCACTATTTATAGAAACAAGTGAACGTTTAATTGCAGAACCGTCCAAATTTGTTATTATCCCAGCTGTATGAGGCAAGGTCTCAAATGCTTTTGCCATACCACCGCCTTTGTAGTCAATGAGAATGAATGCCACTTCATCAGGATGGTAGTTGAGCGCAAGGGAAAGAATGTATGTGATAATAAATTCACTTTTGCCGGATCCTGTAGTGCCAGCCACCAAGCCGTGTGGCCCATGGAATTTCTCGTGCAAATCTAAATAGAACAAATCTCCAAAAGTGTTGATGCCAACAGGAGCCTGCAACGATGTTGTTGGATCGTTTTCTTTCCAGCGCAAAGAAGCATTGAGATGATCGACCTTGTCTACGCCGAACATATCCATAAAGGTTATCATGTTTGGCAGTTGGTAGGAACTTGAAGATATGTCGAGAAAGATATTTGCCAGATTAATACTGTATTCACGCATATTGCCTGCATAAGTTAAATCATTTACAAATTCCATACACTTCCCTGACGTGTCGTTTTTGTCAAAAATTTTGCCATTAAGTGCTGATAGTTCAATTATAGATGTGCATTCTTTCGGGACATTTTTCAGCTCATCAAAAAATGAAACGACGCTAATATTAATGTTTCGCTCAAGAGCATACAGCTGATTTAGCATTTCTGATCTGAGTGCAAGATCCAGACTAAATGCGAAAACCACGTAATATGGTGCTGCCTCTTCTTTCCCAAAGCTTCCAAGCTCTTTTCTAGTTTCAATTTCTTTCTCCAGATGTGCAGACACTTCCTTGAGTTCATTAAGGTTCGTTGCAATCATGCGCAAGCTTCTATCATCACTCCAAACATGTGGCAACCATTTTGCATATCCGAATTCTGATGCTTCCATTTCGTCATGAATAAATACTATTTTAACATCGTCATATCCGTAGTATGCTGTTAATTGAATAATCAAGCCATTTGCAAAGTCAATGCATTTCCCTCTATCACCAATCACGGCTGTAAAATAGTTGTCATATAAAGATGTTAAAATAGGAACATTGCGCAATTTCTTTGGCTTGCTTCCTATATTTATCACTTCACTCAAAAGAGCATCTTCGTCCAAAGAGAATTTTTTCTCAGGCACTTTAATCTCGGCAAATAAATCTTCGTCACCAACACCGACTCTTAAGCTAAGAAAATCGCTTTGACCTGCACTACGCTCCCATAAGCTTATATCCTTCTCCACAACACGTCTGACACATTCCGCAACAGAAACAAAGCTCTCTTTCAATATCATCTCTTGCTTTGCGCATTCATCTCGAATTTGTTCTTCTACTTTTTCCAAATAGTCTTTGTATTTGAATTGGCGTTCAATTTCTCTCGCTTGCGCTTTTCTCTTTTGAAAACGTCTTGAAAGCGTTGGCCATAAAATCGTTCCTAATAGCATAATAACGGACATGGCTATTGCCGGTATAGCCATCATCATATTTCCGGTAGTTATTGCATTCATCACTGCAAATCCACCCGTCATCATTGCCATCATACCCATTGTTATCGATGGTCCGATAGTAAGTAAGAGCGGCATTTCTTCGCCAACAGGTGTTTGTGGCGGCGGGTCAATGTTGAACGATGCTTTTTCTAACTCTCTTTTGAATCTGGGAGTACGATAGAAATACTCTACTTCATTGTCATGTTGATTAGAGTAATTATCAAGAGTTGCAACATCCGACATTTCCGGTCGATATGGCTTGAATGTCTTCGAGTTTAACGCAACATTATCATTCGGATTATTGACTGCAATAAAATTGCTGCCGATAATTATTGTTAAGCCCAAAACATAAATAGAGTCGCCAGGTTTTAAGGACGTTGACGAAACAGAATAGTCATTGACAAACGTCCCATTTTCACTTCTATTATCTTGAATGCTCCAGCTCCCAGCTTTGTACATCAGCGTGCAATGCACTCTTCCAACGAACTTATTATTAAACACAATAGTGTTTTCAGGGTTGCGCCCAATTGTGATACTAACGCTCTCCGTTGTGTTTATTACAAATTTCTTGAAGTTAAGCCGACCTTCAGTAATTTCTTCACAAAAAAGCATAGCTGCTTCTTTGGTTTTAGCAGGCAAAATTCGATAGAAGGTGGATGGCTTCATTTCAGCAAACTTTATTTCTGCTCCTGACTCGTCCGTTATTCGAGTTGATCGACAACTCCTAAGAAACCACTTTTCTGACACACCTTCGATACTTAAAAGCTTACGTACTTGCTTCTGCCGATCTTTGTCAGAAACCCAAAATTGTCCTTTAATGGTTGGGGGTAAATGTAATGTATAAATTCGATCTTTTTTAATCAATGTAACAATCATATGTTGCCCCCTTGCGCCTTTCATAATCTCGCGGAAAATGAATCTCCGCTCTAGAGAATTCTCTAAACCACGCCCTGTACTAAAGTACAGGGGTTTACGAAAGCGACTGAAAGTCGCATTGCTGGCTCAAGCCAGTTGAAATATCGCACTGAAAGGCTCTTGCTAAGCTAAAGCTTATTCCTCA
>Ga0131853_10005502_pt1 | contig 22866 bp, 11 predicted proteins | sample TergutLab28metaG_FD_92764 | JGI IMG/M metagenome (GOLD analysis project Ga0131853, IMG submission 92764) | Labiotermes labralis P1 segment gut microbial communities from Petit-Saut dam, French Guiana - Lab288 P1 (version 2) (version 2) | ecosystem: Host-associated > Arthropoda: Insects >...
GCTCAGTTTTTTTTAAAATGAAAAAATTTTTAGAAAAAAGTTGAAAAAAAAAAAAAAAAAATCTTTTTTTTTTAGTAACCCCCCCCCCCCCCCCCCCCCGACAATCATGCCGTTCGTGAGACAATGTGGAAAAATATTGTACAACCGGTCGGACCACAGATGAACACACCCTCAGAATATGTAATGTGTATTGCTTATCCACTGCAACAATGGTTGCACGAACGCACTTCATTGATATGTAATGCGTACTCTGCGTGTCTTATTTGTGTGTATCTCTTGCCAAGGGAGTGTTAATTTGAACGAAGTCATCCCGTTGTGTATTGATTCTATATATTCACTTTATTATATATATATATTTCAGTCAGCACAACTATATAATAAAAGCATAGGTTAAAACGACACGTTTCGACTTAAAAAGTCATCGTCAGGCTAAGCTAAGGACAGTGAAGTTCTTTACAATGTGGCTGTGCGCATTAGGGATCCCAGGTGAGCCATCTGGGATCCCAAATGCGCACAGCCACATTGTAAAGAACTTTACGGTTCTTAACTTGGCCTGACGATGGCTTTTTAAATCGAAACATGTCACTTTAACCTATGCTTTTATTATATAGTTGTGTTGACTGAAATATATATAACAAAGTGAATATATAGGGAGTGTTAAGTTAAATATGGGGGGGGGGAAGAAATGTACGGTGGACCAAATTCAAATATCTAGCTTACCCAGCCGAAGTGGGTATTGAACACCTATATTGTACTCTATATAAACTCCATTTACTCCAGCCACAAGCACTGTGGATAGAACTGGCCCCAGCTGAGTCACAAGGATGCGTTCTTGAAGAGCTCGCGTAATGAAAGACTGACTTTCCCGTAGGAATAAATGTAAAGTAGTGGGATGCATTCTCGGAGCACATAAATTTACAATAATTGAACGTATATTTCTTTGCTTTTAAACATACTTTTTAAATGCAGTATAAATAAATGAACAATGAAAGTTAAGAAAGTTCTATGAATTAATGAGGTGTACTCCTTGAAAAAATGGGAAAAAATCATTACAGTCTTATGGCACTGAAGGAAAAGGATATGGAACAGGCGCATAATTAGAACGCTCTTCCCTCTCCCCCCCCCACCCCACTTGATTTTTGAGGCTGTTCTGAAGAATTGTTTTAAAGTTTTTGGCGTTTTTCATTTCAAATTGTGCCCTGAAAGTGAGACTTTAATTAATGTCTTTGTATGTCACTCTTTCAAATTCCCATATTTCAAATTTGCATAAATTCAGCCAACTGTATTGCATGTCTGTCTCTACTAAATGAGACTTTCTAACCGCAGGATTTAAAAATAAGAATGTCACACCAGATGCAAAAAGCGCGCAACTCGACAGAATAGATTTTCTACCTACTGTTGTGTTTTGTTACATCTGCGATGTTATTGAACAAATATCATGTCTTAGTACGTCCCCAGCCAGGACTGAACATCGGAATTTACCGATAATGAAAGCCGTTAGTTTTTTTTAACCCGCGACTGAGTTATTCGAAACGGGGAGCAGTTTTTATTGGAGCAGCAACTCAACAATCTTCTGTGAGGAAATTTTGTTTTGTGCCACCAGTTTTACGTGTATCATTTACTGGGGCTTCCTGCATAAGCTGTGGAGTTGATACAGTATCATCAAACGCTCTGTCGATGAACCATGGTTTGTGTGAAGCCTGACAGAGAATTTGAAAAATTGACTCGCTAAAGCGAAGATTATCGACTTACAAACAGTTTCCACATATTGTATTCACGCACGCATATTGTGCATTGGAAGGTGTTCCTCCAGGAACATCCTCGCCCGAAAATCATAACCCTCAGTGTTCGGGTTTTTGTTCCCGGTTTCGCAAACGTTATTGTCCTTACCCGCTGTGCTTTAAGGACGCATTTCAAGAGAAAAACAAACTGAACACTCCCTTTATTGCGGACTCTGCATCTGTCCAATTACAAATAGAAACATTTGCATTTTAACTGTTTCTGCAGACTCATCCTTCAGGAAAGATAACTACTCTCACAATTAACGGACCCCTAACAGACCTTTTAGTTGTTTTCCTTCTGTTCTTCAAGAAATTTCTTTTCTTCCCCGTTTTCTCTGCTACGATCTGAATGATACTTAATGCTCCGTGGGTCTTCTCTGCCTAAAACAGAACGTGACCGCTTCCCACAACTCTAATGATTCACCATTAAGAACCTGTTTTATGCTACAGGGTGATTTAAAGGTGAATACATAACAAATTTTATTGAACATAAAAATGGTAGTGAATAAGGATTAAAACAGTACGAAAATTATAACAGTATGGCATTCCGTTTAGGAGATAGAGCCGTATAACGTTGTGTGTTGCTTTACAATCCACGCTGCAGACATAGTGGAACCAAATAACATATGGACAATAACATCAGACACCAAGGAGTGCACATGTCCCGGGCGACTGAATTTTGTGCGGTTGCGTCTAACATTTTGAGCAACGCCGACACTACTTTACGGTCAGATTGCTTATCATATGTTTTATTTGTTTTGAGATTTTATAGTGACATGTTGTAAACCCAAAGACTGAGATCTTAGACTAACAATACAAAAATGAAGTTACTGTTGTAATTTTACTTTTATGTATATTAATGGCCTGAAGATGATGACCTACTACTGGTCGAAACGTGTAGTCGTGTAACTCATCTGCTAAAACATAAACAGTTGTGCTGATGGTAATTGTAGAATATCTTGTAACAATTATTGCAGTTCTTTTACTTACTAAGAAACTGTGTGTCAGTCCCCATGCACCGAGCAAAAAGCGTCAGATAACTGAGGTTCACATATCGCTCCAGAATTGTGGGTCCTTAGTTTGGAACTTGCTTCATGTCACCTTTGTGGCGCCTAGAATCTGGAGGTGGATCCTAGATTTTCGGAAAATTTATGGACCCCTTATGTACACCAGTCTGAACTGGAGTTTCATATCAAATCTGTAATAAAGTCAGACGCATCAGCCAGCTCACAAGTACTTGGATATGTTCATACTGAGTGGGAATCGATTAGGGTGCGAAGGCCGAAAGTATTAGAACGTGATGGTTTTTTTCTAAGGTTTCGAGTCGTAAATATAGCAAGAAATAAGGAAATATTAAATGCTAATAAAATGCGGTAGTGTATAGAAATGTAAACGGTAAAGTTCGCCCTAAATCAGGCCATGAAGGCCCAGTCGGGATTAGAAGTGTGTGTGTATGTATATATATCTTTACTATTTTTTTAACCTCGACGCCAGATGCCGGTGGGTGGTTAATGCATCGCCCCGTCGGCAGTGGAAAACGGCGACCCACATCCAAACAAATAAAGACCAGTATAATTAGTAACACCTAACAATTTATCTATCTGTCCCTTAAATCACATATTTTTCTATTATCGTGTACGTGGCCTGTGGGTGTTCGGATAACAGTTCGACCTCAGGCACAAATAAATATTGCGTGTCGATCGGAGGAGACCTCCCAAGCAAGGCGCCAGAAAATACTCATTTACGTGTTACTAGCGAGCAAAATATTTATCCCGATACCAAATTTTCCTGCCTCTGTTCATAGCCTTTCAGCAGTTTTGATGCCCTTCAGCATCATTTTATAAACGGCTGAGACCGAATCTTAATGCCGATGTATTATACAGACACTCCGGCTTACTCAGTTTAAAAAAAAAAATGAAAATAAATAGCAAAAAAAAATTCTGAGATCGCGCGCCGAATTTTTCCGTGCTGCAGTGAAAGCGCAATGACGAAGGTGGCGGAAGAATACTACTGGGCGAAAACACAGGCAGCAGGGTCGTCTTTCTGCGGTCGATCAAGGTTCCGGTGTGTTGGAGTCTGGATTTCAACTGGACTGCCTTGTATATGCATATTTTCCAACCATATGTATTATTGAGTTCGGACTTGCACCGGATCATCCGGAGCGTTAACTATAGTGGAAGTTGGAGAGTGACTGTATGCTGTATATTTATATTTTGCCTCAAAATTAAACACCGAATAAGCCTAAGAATCGAACCTTTCTGAGTTATTACACAGCGAATAGTGGTAATTCGTTACAGACGTTTCGGGACAACCTGTCGGTCCCATCTTCGAAGTTCAAGAGTACAAAAAGGATTTTGGATTCTTGACTCTCGAAGATGGGACCGATAGGCTGTCCGGAAACGTCGGTAAGGAATTACCACTATTCGCTGTGTAATAACCCCGAAGAGCGCATTTCTAATCAACTTCGTTGCGGAAGCCAAAAATCATATAATAAGCCTATTATTTCAGGCTGAGGAGAGCAACCTACATCACGTAAATACTGACTGCAGATTTTAATCACATGTTTGCCTTTGATGTGTATACTTTGTACGTTCTTTCGTTAAATAGGTACATTAGGTTGAATGATTCTCCATCTGAGGTGACGTGTGTGTCAATAGAATTTAAACCATCATAAGGGGAGGTCAAGGCTGGGCAGCGTAAAAACAGACATTGCGTGTATTTAAACGAGAATGCCTCACTAGATATTTTCTTTCGACTCATTTTGGGAGGGATTGTTTCAGAGCTGTAAAACACGTGCATTCTTTCTGATAGGCCAGCAAGAACCGGAATCATTGAAGGTGCTTTTTGAGTACACGTTTTTAGGTTTCCGTGGTGGATGTTAGCCAGATGATAGCGTTCTGTGTTTTTACACCGTGCATTGTACACGGTAAATAAACCCAAACCATCATTTTTTCTCCCTCCCTCTTCTACCGACTCGTCTAAAGTTGCCGTCGTCACTCTGCAGTTCAGATGTTGAATTCAAGTTTGGTGATTCTGTTCTAGTCATTGTCTATTTTAATTATTGAACAGCGCGAGTTTTCTTGAGTCCACTGATAACGAAGGTGTACGAATTCAGTGCATTATGCACTTGAGTCCACAGATCTCAGTGGGGAAGTGTGCTTTATCACAGAACAGCCATGTGTGCGCTTTTCAAAGCTGGCCTTTTATGTAAGAAATTGATACGGGATCACTCTGTAATGTAAATGTAGCGATATATGTCGATCTACAATGTGGTTGATTTCAAATATTTGGTGGGAAATCGAAATTACGGTTAGTGAAACAATTATTGCAGTTAAAACATTCAAATATGTTTCATTGTTCTTCCCTTCAGAATCGTTTATCTTCCCTTCTCGTATTTTAAAAGCCAAATGTTGAAGTGCAAGATTTCTTTAACGTGTTGCTATCTTGTATTTTGCATAGATACGAAAAAATTCTCTGCAGTCCTGAAAGAAGAGCTTCAACTGATGTTTAAGAACGAGGTTCTGGATAAAATATTTTGATGTTAAAAGGGAAAACATTATAGGAACCATGTAGAAACTTTCGTAATGTGAAGTACCGCTAATTTTTACGGGACAAAAAATATTCGCAGTGTGATCAAATTTAGGAAGACAATGTGGGGCGAGCACATAGCGCGCTTGGGGAGAGACGAGAAATGCATACACAATTTTGTTTCAAAACCTGAAGGAAAGAGACTACTGGGTACATTCATTCTCGGATGTAAGGGTATTATTAACACATCTGAAGGGAGTAGGGTTTTGGGTTGTTGGTTCTTTTAATGTTGATAAGGATACGAACAAGTAGCGAACTGTTTTGAAAACGAGACATTTCAGCTTCCATAAGGCCGTAAAGGTAAAGGTATAGTTGCCCCTGCCCACGCCATGAATGCATCCAGGGAGATTAGAGGTACAGCTCCATTCATTCATAATCTCACTACTAGATGGGAGTGAGTGGCCAACATCACGCCTCGGCCACTTTACCTACTCCCCTTCCAGAAGAGATCCCCGGTACCCATTTTAACATGTGGCTGGATGAGCCCCAGAGTTGGTGTGGACGTTATGGAGAAGAGAGACGTTTCTTGTAGCCGCTGGGATTTGGATCCCGGATTCCTAATTTGTTTACTGTCGAGTTGCTTCTTGCTTCTGAAGGAATCTGCTGCATTTTACAAGTTAAAAAAAAGACGTTCTTTCGTCACATGTGCTTCGAAGCATGTCATAGTGGTAAACAGGCCAACGAGAAATATACAAAAAAAAAACCCTTAGGCCGTCATGGAACACAGGAAATAATGATATGTTTTCATCAGATTTTTTAGGTTAGAAGATATATTACTTATCAAAATCAGATCGCACAGAAATAATCGGAATGAAGAATTTCTTGCCCAAATTTGTACGTCTTTATATAAAACCTGTTTTCAGAAGAGGATATTACGTATCGGCGTGTAACGGTGGTTAATATGAATCGGGTGCGAGTATTTTACAAGAACTGTACATCACTGTCTTGACCCCTCTGCATGTTTTTAAGCGCGTTCGCAAAATTGCGAAAAGTAACTGTTAGCTCCTTCATGCCTCTCCGTCCACCTGTTCATCCGTCCGCATAAAAGAACTCGGCTCCCACTGGACGGATTTTCACCAAATTTGGTATTTGATGATTTTTCTGCAATCTTTGGACAAAGTTCGAGTTTCATTTAAATCTTTCCAGAATAGCAGGTACTTTACATGACCAAGTACTTACATTTAGAATAGTATCTTGCCGAATTCTTCTTAGAATGATAGATGTTTCAGACAAAAGTTATAGAGAAAATCAACACACATTTTATGTTCAATAATTTTATTCGGAAAATCGTGCCGTTTACGAGATAATGTGGAAAAATATGGTACATCCAGACAGGCCGCATATGGCAATGTAATACAGCGCATGCTCTTTGGATGCTGCGGAACTAAGGCTACAAACACGCACTCAGAACATGAAATACTTATTGCTTTTCCATGGCAACAGTGTTTTGGCGAACGCGCCTCAATATTGCATTATACTTACATTGCCTTTTGTTATTGTTTCCATGCCCCAACTGTGTCCACAGAATTGTTATTTTTCTATTGGCTCTACATCCCTGGGTGGGACATGACCTTCTCAGTGAGCTTCTGCCACTTCTCTCTTGACTGCCCACTAATTCTCCAATTTCTGCATCCAACCCGTGCGACGTACTCTAACTCGTCGCACCACCTCAGCTTTGTTCTGCCTCTCTTTCTGCATCCATTTCCTCCTGGTCTGGTACAAAGGACTTTCATTGCAAGATCGCTTTCTTCCATCCTCATGTCCACAGCAATTTCGAAAAATGTACGTCTTCACGAGAGCACTTATTTTTAAGACCATTTGTTCGGATGTTGGTGCCCTTGTTTGACGTCATAAGTTTTTACATGGCGTTCTTCCACTACACAACAGACGTGTTTCTTTTGAAAACCTTTTTATAAATAAGGAAGTCATACGACATTTTCATGTTTGTGATGCCTCTCCAAGAAACCGTACAGTTTTGGTGGGAAAGCTTTGTGAAACTGCGTTGTGATCAGCGATGGACCTTGATGTATCTAGTTTTACGTTTGTAATTAACTCCATGGAGCACAGTCCTTCTTCAGAAGCTAATAGATCCTCCGTCAAGGAATTCCCCGCATTTTTGGGACCCCAAATTATATTACCACATTCACGATAGCCCATTTGTCCTTATCCTGAGCCAGATCAAACCAGTCCACGCCTCCATCACACTTCTTGAAGAACCATTTTAATATTATTCTTTCATCCTTGCGTATGTGCTGCAAGTTGTCACTTCGCTTCAGGTTTCCTCACCAAACACCCATATGCACTTCTCATCTCCTCCGTGTGTGTCGTATGCTCCGCCTATCTTGTTATTCTTGATTTTATCACCAGAATAATGTTTGGTGAGGCGTACAGATCGTGAAACCAACCATTATTGAATTTTTCCCTCTCCCTCTTGCCCCGTCCCATCTAGGACGAATTGTCTTCCTCAGCACCGTATTCTTGAACATCTTTAGCCTATGTTCCTACCTCAATGTGAGACACAAAGTTTCGCACCCATAAAAACAGACAGAATTATATTACTTTTGTAATATACTTGCTTCAATAACAGTTATGTAACGTACATATATCGTTATCGCGGAAATCTGTACAGTGACGGCAAAAGCCGCTCCCGCTTGGACTACCATTCCTCTGTGCCGGTAGTCGAACCCAGGAGTTTCTTCTGCAGAGCGAACGCAGAAATGATTGAGCATTAATTGAGCAGATTGTCTCAGTTGCTCTTCGTCATGCTAGTCTGCTTCCCATTTAATGGGTTAGTAGGCCAAAAATAGCTGTCACAGTAATTGGAGTTCTTGTGCATGGAAAACTGGAATTTTGCCCAGTGGCTAAATTGATTTTCACCTGTTCTTTCAGTTGAAGATGCGTCGTTCGTCCCAAGTCTGAATTGCACACAGCCTCTCATCGTAACTAGAAGAGCGCTCCGTGTTTGTGCACGTGGATCCGTTGCACGCATTGTTAACATGTGACTGTCATCCGAGTCGTGTTACATTTTCATTAAAATATCTGGCAAAGAACTCGACAACTGAAAATTTGTTGAGACTTCTGGAATTTCGCAACGGTGATGAATGTCCGTGTCATTGCTCAGGCGGTTAGTCGCCGGCCCGTCACTGCGGAGGCCTGGCTTCGATCCCGGTCCGGTCAGTGTGGGCTTATGGCGGACACAGTGTCACTGGGCCAGATTTTTCTTCGAGTCCGTACGTTTCCCCTGGTCAATATGCTCCATGCTCATTCTTTTACCTATCACGCTTTTTAAACTCAGAAGTTGATAGTATCGTTGAATGACACAAATATAGGCTGAGGGTGTTTGAGAATAGGATGCTGAGGAAGATATTTGGGTCTGACAGGGACGAGGTTACAGGGGAGTCGAGGAGACTGCAAAATGAGGAGCTTCATGATCTGTTCTCCTCACCAGACATTATTCGAATGGTCAAATAAAAAAGAATGAGATTGGCGGAGCATGTGGCACGCATGGTGCAGAAGAGAGGGGCAAACACAGGGTTTGGTGGGGTGACCTGAAGGAAGGAGACCACTTGAAAGGCCGGGGCATAGATGGGAGGATGATATTAGAATGGATCCTCAAGAAATGAGATTAGGTACGTGGAGTGGAATTACCTGGCTCAGGGTAAGGACAGGTGCCAATCAACCTTCGGGTTCCATAAAATGCGGGGAATTTCTTGACTAGCTGAGGAACTCTTAGCTTTCTCAAGGACTCCGTTCCATGGAGTCGGTGAAATAACACACAACGGTGGTGAAGGCAGAGTGAAATATAAGCGCTAGTTAATTGAATAAATTGTATTGGGAAGGTAGTCATTTAGGGAGTGAGAATATGAGGTCAGTCGAGAGCCACAGGCAACTGACATAAGGCTGAGTATGGGAGCAGAATATGGGCGAACAGTTCAGGTTGGTAGGTCCTATCAAACATGTGTTTGTGCAACCAATTTTCAGCGTGTTGAGGGACTTGCGAATCCACTCTCGTGTTCGCCGCGTATAGGGTATCGTCTGCTTCTGACTTCAATTTGGTAGAATCTACAGCGAGTATCAAAATATTTTTGGCCATAGAGATACATGTAAACGACGATTCATGTCTTTCAGGATGGTACTTCATCTTTGACTGCTACACACTGACGAAGGAACACACATTCTCCGAAACGTCGGTACTTTATTGGTCGACTTCGGCGTAGCGTATCAGAAGGCCTGAATATTCATCAGCACTGCCACAGGAATTGCAAATCTCGCAAACGTGGAAATGTCTACGGAGAAAGTATTGACTGGGTTTGTGTCACATTCGATTCTTGGCAGAGAGTGGGCGTGTGAAATGGCCGTGCTGTATGTGTGCCCCCTCAATTTAATTTTTGGATCATTTGACCGAATTTACGAAAGTTGAGTCATTTGAGGCCACTCCAACGCCGTAGCTTTACTATTAGTAATCACAACATGGTGGATACGCCAGCCTGTGAGACGGGAGTAATGCTAGCGACACTGATCTAGGGTCCTGAAGCGGGGTACTGTAATACAGGTTCAGAAAATGCGCAGCTTTTGTTAATGTGATATTTTTGTAGAGTGTAACAGGACAACACCCCGACTGTGCGAAAGTTGTATCTGACTTTCTATTTGACTTCAGTAAGTAATGAACCATGAGAACTAGATAATGTTATTTAATAGGAAGATAGAGCATAAATGCGCTTAGCACATTAGGTAAAAGGTTACAAACTGGCGACAGTCAGACTTTTAGGTTATGTGGAAAAAATATAACTCATACTCAGGTTTCTTCCATAGTATTATTACTATTATTATTATTAGTAGTAGTAGTAGTTGTTGTTGTTGTTATGTAGTATATATCTTGAAATAGCAATCCGTGCATCTGGAAAGTAGACTGCCTGTACTGTCGCCCACTTGACCACAAACAAGAATAATGGACACTTTTCTCAGCAGTGTAGCTGTAATCTTACGTAAATTTCAGCAGGTTTCATCTTTTCTCCTCAAAGCACAGCTTTTGCTGAGTGTGCCTGATGACTTTCGTGCTGTCCTTTTAATTTTACCCACGCTCCCTTTAAGACTAGAACTACGTCACCATCGGCACGTGGTCGCTGACACTCCCGGTATCGCCATCTTTGCACGCCTCCGTCTTTACTTGTTATTTCCTAGAATCAAAAGAACTTGAACGCCCATTGTTACGTAACGCAGGACGTAGTGGTTAACAGCTAATAACAAAAACTGATATGTGAATGCAAGTGAAGAAACTGTTGTCTTGTGGACTGATATGTCAGAAATCTGCTGTAACGAGTTAAAAATATGTACAAAGAGCTTTATTTTAATCCTTTAAAGACAAAAGTTAATCTGAATTATACAAAAAATTCCGTTCCTACCGCGCAGTAAACACACTCCGTCTTGGTTATAAAAGCCACTCATTTAAGTATGTGTGTGAAAATAATCGCCGTTCGTTCGGAGATCCAGACAAATACACACTGTGGGCAGAACGTAGGGTTTTTAATGTCAAACTTGGTGGTACATAAAGTAACCACTGCGCTTTATCGGATGAGAGAATAAAAACATGTTTAATACAGTTTTTTTTTGGTTGTTGTTGTAAACACACGTGTTTACATTCTATCTATACTAAGCTTACATTGGTGTCGGTTTTTAACGAATTTTGTTTACTGTTTCTCTTTGATTTGAGTTTCGAAGGAAGGCCTTATATACAAGGAACACGTCTGGTCTTCACAATAATTTAATCATCACTAATATTTTAACCCGTTAGTTTTTACTATTACATTACATTGTGTCACTGAATACAGGTTTGTAGAAGTTAACTGACCTACGTTATCGAACACGATATAAAATAAGTTCTGATGATGTCGCTTGGGTAAAGAAAATGTTATATTGGACGGTCACGTTTGCAGCAAGTTTACAAGTATGGCTTACTTGAAATGTTTTTCTGGCATCTTAATACTGTGGTTGGCGCTGTCGTCGAATCGCTTTCAGTGACGTTTTATTTCGTTTTTCTCCTCCCCTCTGTCGGGGGCCACAGTGCGAGTCGATAATCGGGAGTCCAATGTAATTTTTAGCGGAGATCCTCTCACATCTCACAACAGTGAAATAAAGTACTTCTTTGTGTCAAGAAAGTAATCCCGCCCGAAAGAACCCACAACAAGTGTTAGTAGTCCGTACGTTTGAAGGGGGGCGAGAAAGGGGGGGGGGCCTGACCCCGCTCTGCTGGTGCCTCGTCTGCGCCATTGCTTACACCTCTGTTCCACATCTCACGTGAACTTTTTGCAGGGATGCACAAATCCAGGGCGCCAGGTTGCCTGGGTGACAAAATTTTGTACGGTGGCACCTGTTATATGCGGATCCTCAGTATGAAACTTACTTCGTGTCATTCTTTTGGTACCGAGATTTTGAGGTGGCTTCTAGATTTCTGTACAAATTTGTTCACCCCTAACTTACTGTTTTTGTGGCAGTCGTGAAACGGATCGGTACAGTACAATTAAAGCAATTAATCATATCTCTTCCTTCATATATACTCCATCTTCTGCCCAGACGTCATCCTGCTGCAGTATAATGTGAATATCTGTGTGTGTGTTTGTGTGTGTGTGCGTGCACTTTCGGGCAGGTGCTGAATTTGAACGCTTAAACCTTTAAAGATGAAAATATGATTTTGAGACTTCTTTAGAAGTAACATTGAAAAATGATTATATTTAAAATTTATATGCATTTTCCATTGGCGTAACTGACTCCAGACATCTGAGCCCTTTTTGAGAAGCTGATGTTTCCTTAGCTAGTCGAGAATTTCCCAGCCAGTTTTGAAATCCGGATAGTCATTTTCGTTGGATAGTAAGACAGCGAACAATAAACACAAGCTGTTCGTGACAAATATACTTGATTCATACTACATGTTTCGGCCTACCCGGCCATCTTGAGGGAGACTGCTTACATTGTTACTAGGAGGTGCTAAAGTTTTATATTTGTGTAAAGTACATGTAAAACATATCTTTGTGCTGTGTTTGTGGAGCGCATGGTGCTTATGTTTACTGTAAACAAACTTGACGCTGCCTAGTTAAATGGGCTACAAGAGGTTTTTTTAGAATAAAAATAAGCATAGTGCACTCAACACATTTATATGGATTTTACAGAAATGTAGATTTTAACACTTCCTAGTTCCATCGCAAGCGGTTCCTCTGAAAATGGCTGCGTAGGCCGAAAAGTGTAGCAGAACGGTTGAATAAAGTACGGTTGTGATCTTTACTAAAGTTTTGTTTGTTGTGTTAGTACTTAATGTTGACAGTACACAGCAAAAAAAAAATGCAACATACGAGCTCAGATGCGTGTTCACATACTTCAGCCGGACGTGTCGGGTCAGCAATCTCACATCCTGTTTCTATGTGTTACATTTTAATATCATCCTCCCATCTTAGTCGGTGTCTCACAAGTGTTCTCGTCCCCTGAAGTTTCCAGACCAAAATATGCTTTTCTCATCGCTCCCATGCCACATACTTCGTCCGTTTCAACCCTTTGTTTGGCCTTTGGTGAAGGGCATAGATGACTGTTTTCTTTAACCTTTTGACGCCTAATGTCAACTGTAGTGGTCGTACCGCACCGCTAACCTCTAAAGTTGAATTTTATATATTTATTCAACAAATATAGATACTGAATATTGTAAAGATGATATATACTCTCCGTTTTTTTCTCTTCAAAATGCAGTTTGTTTCATAATTCTAACGTATTTGGTTTCTGTATTATTCACATTTTATATACAGGTGTGCTAAAATTAAAAAAATAATTCCGGCGCCAAAAGGTTTCCCCTTTTCTTTTACTTATGCCTGAAGTCCAAAACTACGCAAATACCTGTTGCCTAACTCCGAATTATTTCTTAATTAAAATGCCTCATGCACTAAGAAAGAATACACAATTCATATTTCGTATTCAGGAACTCCCGCTTTCAAAAGCTGCCCTTAGGGTATTTTAATATTACATCGCACTTGTCTCTGAGTTTGCCGACACAGTACACGCCACAACCATTTCCTGTAACATCAGACCCTGCTCACGATTCGTAATCACTTAACAGTTCAAGATTTGAGGTTGTTGAAGATTTATGCCTTCTGTTTTGTGCCCTGTCAATTGATAAACAATTAACGACATTTCGAAGGTCTAACGATGTAGTCACCGAAACGTCGCTAATTGTTAACCAGCAGACACGGCGAACCATCCCAGAAGACTTACGTCATCAATATGTATGTCGCTTATTACTCTCTGCATAGTCTAAATGGCGGTTGTGACGGAACAGGCACCGTGATCTGAAAGCCCAACTCATTCTTTCCATGAAATTTATACAAATGATTGGATTATAGGATGGGTCTCCAACCCGCGGTTCGCCAGGTTGTATTGTGCGACCCCCGGCCACATTTTTAAATTATGGTGTACTGTAAAAATTACACAGTAATTTATGCCGTTATGTGTACCACTTATTGTTATATTTCCACGTGCGGCCCGCTCACCGGCCCACACATTAACCGGTGTAGCCCTTTGCCATGAAAGTTTGGACGCCCATGGATTATAGGGGCCTGCAGTGGCGCAATTGGTTGAAGCACTGTGCTAAAAGCCGGAAAGTCGCGGGTTCCATTCCCGATGGTGGCATTGGAATTTTTCATTACTTTCGACATAAATGACTACCAGGGAAAATTTCCTGGTGGGTGAAGACGGCCAGGACCTAGGGCTGACAACCTTACCATCTTCATGGCCTATTGTCTTGAAATCTTGGTGCCTGAACCTCCTGGAACCCACAGGGCATGTACAGGAATTGCTTTACCTTTTGCCCATGGATTGTAGCCTATGCCTTCCTAGGTATCTTCGGTTTTTTTATTATTATTATTGCGCTGGGCATTGGTTGCTTAACGTTTCGAGACCGTGTAGCGGCCTCGTACTCAGAGGTCAAATGTCTCATGTCATTGGACGGCAGTCACCCAGTAACGGTGAGCATAGCCCAGAATAGCAAAGATGTCAACTGCATCTCTCCTAGAACGTGGAAACTACTTACACGTTCCTAATTTGGGGGACAACATAACATATTTCGGCCTTTTTTTTTTATTTTTCCTGTGCGACACACACTCAATGTATGGTACAGTCTCTCTCACACACTGCCCTCAGGGTCTGTTGAGGTAATATAAATGGAACTGATACGAAATTGGCTGCATGTTTCTCCAAACTGTACTCCATTTGGTACCGGCTCGCATACATATCAAAAGAGCACCGCTGAAACGCTTGGCACCCGCCGATGGAACTGAAGAACTGGCCAAAGAGGTCATGCTGCGGTTGCTGGAATGAATTCACGCCGCTACAATAGTGTTTAAAATGCTTCTACGTGAGTGGGAGTTAAGTCCAGTGAAGAACTAGATGGAAGGGGGGAGTGACTGTGGTAAGACAGAAAAGTTTGTCATTATAAAATAAATGTGGGGTGGGGACACGTGGTGGTGCAGTTGGTTGAGACTGTGCGCTACAAGCTGGAAGGACGCGGGTTCGATTCCCGATGGTGTCATTGGAACTGACATCATCCTTCTGGTTGAGCTATAGCCCTGGAGTGACTCAGCCTCTAACAGCAACGAGTTGCAGGAATATTTCCAGGCGGAGGAGGTTAAGGCGGCCGGTGTATAAGGCTGACAACCTTATCAACTTCATTGTTTTGCAATCTGTGAACCTCGACCTCCTGGAATCCTCATGACCTGTACAGGGATTAGTTTAACTTTATAAAAGAAATAACTTATGAAGACGTCGGTGATCTATGATCAAAATTCCAGTTGTTAACCGGTAAATAATTATGAATATTAAGGCGTTTTATGTGATTAAGACGTAAAGTAAGGGGAGCGAAGTTGGCATGCGAGATTGAGATTCTAATAGTAGTGTTGTTAGTACACTGATTCATGGATGTTACATCGTGTAGACTGGTAAATAGTTACCGACATTTCGGAGGAGAGTGATGTCTCGTTCATGGTGAAGCAGCTACTCTTCTTGGAGTGCTTGGGGAGACACTACCACTCTTTGATACGTCGGTAAATAGTTGCCAGTCGATACGACATAATATCCCACCAGGCCTTTTCGGGAAGATTTAATTTGTATTCTTCAGTCTGATATATATCCCCCCCCCCCTAGGGGACGCTGCGGCCCAACGCAGGTCATGGCCTCCTCATTCTTGAAGTTTCTAGATCATACTCAACAACGCACCACAGTCGGCAGGACTTCCCTTGAGTGATGAGCTTGTCGCAGAGACCTCAGCTTGACAACACAACACTCACAAGAGATTCGAATCCACAATCTCAGCAGGCGAGCCGTCGCAGACCGACGCCTTAAATCGCGCGGACACTGGTAGCGGCTCAGTCTGACGTCAGTGTAATCAAACCCAGAAGAGTGAATGGCCATCTTTGTAACACTTCATTGCTGGTCTCTGTCAGAATGAGGATTGTAGCACCAAACGAAATTGGCGAAATTCTGATCAGCCGAGAACCTATTTATTATTCCCTTCTACATTTCTGTGTGTAGGAAATGCGACAAATTTATTCGTAAAATATCAGTCTTACTTGTATGGTCTATATTGGGTGTAAAAGGCAAAGGTCCCTCCGTATTTTTTCATATACACCTGATTCAGAAAAGGGTAACATGTGCCTGGTTAATTCCTTAAGTGCCGAATGAAAGTTTCATTACGAAACAATTAAAAATAGAGAGAGGTATTTTCAAACTGGTAATGATAATTGTGTTAGGATAGTACAATTTGACACGTTTAAAAATCTGAACTGTCCAGGTTGAAAGTGTTCAAAACACACTTGGACTTCACCTGCAGGAAGACTGATTACCGTTTGGTGGTAAACTTTAACTGGCCAAAATCTTATATCACATTGATTTTGAGACTCAAATAATACCATCATCTACACAGCTCTTCACTTAAGCCATCACTTTCGCGTTGTTCTTGGGACTTGCGAGACGTTGGGGTGGGTGAGCGAATCCCTGCAGTAGGTAGTCGAGTACAGGGGGATTCGGTCCGGGGAAGCTGAACGATGTGGAAGCTACAGAACCTTACTTACTCCATGGTGCAGAGTCCTTCTTGGGAAGCTAACTGGTTTGCAGCTAGTCGGGTTAATATCGGAAACTTGTTTGCGGGTTTGAAGAACTACGATGGTAGTGTGGACGTCTTAATGTGGGCTACGGAAGGTATTACAGGATGTCAAAATTCATCCAAAGACAAGTTATTATGAATTAAAACAACATAAACTATGTGTGATTGCAGGCTTCCGCGGAGGTGTAGATGAGATCTGTGCTATTCTGGGATGTTACGCAGTGTAAAGTGGTAGTTCCGTACCGACGTTTCGGGACAACCTATCGGTCCCATACTGCTTGACCCTTGAACGTGGACCGATAGGTTGTCCCGAAACGTCGGCACGGAATTACCACTCTACGCTACGTAATATAACAGGAGAGCTCAGATCTCCACCTTAAACTATGGCTTGACAAAGAATGTGCACAGAGTTTAGATCAGAGGAAGCAAGGTAAGTTTCAGTGGTTACAGGTTGCGAGCCAAATCAGCAGATGTAATCTGTCAAATGTAAGATGTGAAACTTGTACGCGTTTCAGGAACAAAACGGAATGAATGAGAGATGGACGTAACGGGCTTGCAACGTACAGGAAGACAAACAACACTCAAGACTTGCATGGTTACCAACATAGAACTAAGTTGCTAAAGGATGAGAAGGGTGACCTGCTTGTGGTTACATTATATTGAGTAGGTGGAAGAATTGTTTCTGGCAGCTATGGAATGTAGGCGTGCGTGGTGTTAATGGAGCTAGGTCCTCTGAAATGCATCCATCTGGGTTGGTTGTACTTAAACCTGCGTTTTGAGGTTGAAAATCTGAAAAGATTTATTCATTCACCGAGTTTTGACGAGATTCCGACAGGACTGATCAAAGGAAGAGGTGAAACAGTGCGTTCTGCAATGCGCAATCTTTTTAATTACGTTTACAATATGAAAGAGCTGCCTCATGACTGTTAATGAAAAAGGATGACAAACAGAATAGTAATTGTGGAGGCTTATCGCTCTTATCAACTACATGTATTCTTTTTCCAAGGTTTAATCCGTACGTAGATGAAATTGTCGAAATCATGTGTGACGCTCCACTTTTATTAACCATCCTAGAATCCACGCTTGAGAACTGCCCTTTTCTGGATTATTACGCAGCGAGTAGTGGCAATTTCTTACCGACGTTTCGGGACAACCACTCGGTCCCATCGTAAGGGATCTAGAGGATTATTGACCTCTGAAGATGGGAGGAAGGGTGGGGTTACAGTGGAGCAATACACGAACAAGCTTAAGACTTCAACAAAGCCTTTGTTTCTGTTGGTAGAGGCTCTTGGTACAGTATTATCACTGGACTTGATGTACCCGTCAAAGTACCGCGTGTAGGTGGTCGGAAGATAAGTGGCCTAAGATCTGCCCTCTTCTGGCTTATTACGCAGCTCATAGTGGTAATTCCTTGCCGACGTTTCAGGACAACCTATCGGTCCCATCTTCAAGGGTCAAGAAATCTTGATTTCTTGACCCTTGAAAGTGGATATCGGAACATGTGACGAAGATATTTGGGAACAGCCCTATCATATTTACGAAAGTATGAAGGGAAGGTTAAATTTGGAGAAAGCTTTGCAAACGTTGGGTCTCATCCTGTCGTCTGTGGGACGTAGAGATTAAAATATAGCAAGAGAGGCAATGTATGTATAACGTAACATTGAAGCGCGTTCGTGTAAACATTGCTGCAGTGGAAAAGAAATAAATATTACATATTATAAGTGTGTGTTTTTAGCATGCAAACTGCATGCGTCGTATTATATTGTCATCTATGGCCTCTCCGGCTTTCCCATATTTTTCCATAGTATCTCACAAACGGAACTAATTAAAAGTTTTGTTGAATATAAAATGTGTGTTTTGATTTTCTCTACAACTTTCATCTAAACTATTTCTCATTCTGAGAATAACTGAGCATTATATGATCAACACTATATATATATATATATATTCGTGTTCATGTAAAGTACCCGTTATTCTTGTCAGATATTAGTGAAAGTTTGGAGTTTCCGAACAGATTTTCGAAAAATCGTCATATAGAAAATTTAATGGAAATCCGTCCAGTGGGAGCCGAGTTGTGCACCCCGGACGGGCGGACAAACATTACGAAGTTAATAGTCGCTTTTTGCAGTTTTGCGACCGCTCCTAAACATGGAATAGTCTGAAACGCATAAGCGATTCAATCGATAACGTCCGAAAACCAGTTCGATTAAATGTCACCTTTCTGTAGACGGTACAGTTCCTGATGATGTATAGGTTACAGGTTTCAGATTGTACTGATTCGAGTTCTGTCTCGACGGACTTTAAGAACCTTGTTCAGACAAGTTTACTCTGTTATTGTTTTGTTTACTAGTATGTTTACGCGATGCGCATAAGCCTACACAGAAACCTGGTGGTGTTTACAAGTTTCATCATTCGAAGTACCAGGGTGCAACATTCGCTGTTTGTGACAGCCCTGGACAGGTAACGAAATACAATAGGTGTGGCGCTCTGCACAATTTAGACAGCCTCCGTCGGTTACCCGCCACGCAATGGAAGAAACAGGATATGTCAGCTCTGTGACCTTGTGTCTCTTGCTTCATAGAGTAGATACTCCTTAAAGGTCTGAGCGAATTCTGTTGCAAAACCTTAAATTGCGTCTTGCTAACACTGGTCCAAGGTATTCTGCGTTAAATTCTCCAAAGTTAGACAAAAATCCTTTCTTATCCCGAAAACAGCACGTGTTATGTGGATTCGTGTTTGCTGCGAAGTGATATTTTCAGGTGCGCCGTGCTTATGCCCGAGTACTCTTCCAGGGTAGTGTACGTCGAAATATGCTATGTTAAAATTAGTGTTGCAGGTTTCATGTGTGACTGAATAGGTGTCATTCTAGCTGAAACGCGTCTTCAGGTTTGTATACGCCTTCTTTTAGAGGCACACATTAGTGGTTAGCAGACGTTTTATTTAACAACTCGCCTGTTGTGGCCTACGTTTGTCTTTTTTAGGCGCGTTCGCAAAATTACGAAAAACGACTATTAGCTTAGTCATGCCTGTCCGTGTGCATGGAACAACTCGGCTCCCCGCTGGACGGATTTTCGTGTAATTTGACCTTTGAGTATGTTTCTGAAATCTGTCGAGATAATTCAAGTTTCATTAACATCTGACAAGAATATCGGGGTAATTTGTATGAAGACGTGTGTGAATTTATGAGCACTGTAGGGCTGGCGGCATTATCCGTCGCTACGCAGCGCTGCTGTCGTCCGCTCTATGGCTAGCGGTCGGGCAATGAAAAAGTACTGCCTGTAATATTCTTGTAACTCTTGTCGGTTACGTTCAAACCCTGTGCTGTGTTCCAGTGTTGGGGTTACATAACAATTATGCGTCAGTCGTTGTGTCCTTCACCGCAACACGTGAACATGTTATGCGCAGTCTGTAGAAACGAATAATTATTATATTTGATAAACCGTCGTGAAATATGCCCAAGAAATTTGGTTTAAATATTTGTTTATTTTTAGTCCTGTTGATGTAATGCCTATCGTTGACGTCACTTAATTGTATTGATTACAAGAGCTTCGCTCTTCTGGGATGTTACGCAGCGAAAATTGGTAGTTGGTTACCTAAGTTTCGAGACAACCTGTTTTTCCCATCTTCAGCAGTGAGTGCTTTACCCTCGAAGATGGTGCCCAGAAGTCCTCAGCGTAACCACCGCTGTAGAAACCACAAAATTGTCAATCTGCATAAACTTTAATGGAGGACTGGGTGTCGCTGTCCAACCCATGAAGGCCTATGGCTGGAGTAGAGGTACAGCTCCACTCATTCTTAGCCTGAATACCAGATGGAAGTCAGTGGTCACCGTCACACTTCGGCCGTTTTCCCACCACGAAAGCACCGCGGTATCCACTGAACAGGAGGCTGAGTGGGTCCCAGAACCGGTCGGGACGTTTCGGAGGCAGAAAAATTTATTGAACCTTCGCAGGTGTTATATATAAGTAACCACTGTGGTTGAAGTGGCATATCGATAAATTAGTCGAATCGAATCTCATGACAACATTCTGACGCGTGTTGTTTGCTTTCCCATTGACGAAATTCGTGCTCAAAATAAAGTTCACAGTAATTATCTCTCCAGCCATACCCACTTCGCAGACAGCATACAATGTTGTGTCGGTGTTGTATGGGACAATCAGAACAGTGATGAAACTTTGGAGATACCGAGTATTGAAGTCTGTTATTTACACATGGGCGTGGCATATTCCTTCCACTGCAGTATGATACTTGTAATGAGAACTAGGAACTAAGAAAGTGGTTGAACCAGTCTGTTTGTTCGGTCATTGACCGTATATCTCTCTTCTTGCCCCAGCCTCTGGAGCAGGCTCGCTGGCTAGCTGGCTGATATACCAAATTACCGTATTCCGTTACTCTCATCACAGCTGGTTTCTGGTTTCCGGGTTACATTGCACTGAAGCTTGGTTGACACTCCCAGGCCTTATCAATTGTGTGCAGGTTATCGGTCTGTGAAGTCCAAATATAGATTAACATTACATTTTGTTTGCAGTTCGCACGTCCGCCGACTTCCACAAATTTATTTTTGGACATGTCAAATATCAATTAGCTTATATTGAGCATAAGCTGGCTGTTCTTTTGAATTGTTGGTTATTAACCACGCCAAATCAGAATTTCTTACTTTATTAAGTAGCCGCACAGACCTTTTTGATCCAACAGACATCTTCGAATTCGATGCGTTGTCAAATATCAGAATTTATGTATATTACTCTCTCAAAAGCGGCTCCGTTGAAGAAAATTAGGAATTTATTTACGGTTTATTTAACGCCACTGTCAGAAGATAAAGCTCTATAGCGTAGATTGATGGGATAATTAACGAATAATTAATCTAATGTGTCGCATCTCGTTGGTTGTTAGTATGAAACCAAAAAAAAACTCTTTTCGCTCAGTCGACCCAACTATATTGGCAAATCAATTCCTATTCTTTACAGTAAGTATCTTCATGTTTCGGCTTTTATATCAAAGCCTTCATCAGGCTAAACCATTATAAATATATATTAAGGAAAAACGTATCACATAATTTCATATCCATTGCGGTTTGGGTGTTTCACACCTTACGACCCGCGGTGGCACAGTGGTTAAGGTGCTGTGATAAAAATCGGAAGGTCGCTGGTTCGATCCCAGTTGGTATCAATGGAATTTTTCATTGACATAAAATCCTTCCAATCGCACTATGGCCCTGGGGTCGATTCAGCCTCTAACGGAAATGAGTACCAGGAGCATTTACTGGGGATAAAGGCGGCCGGTGCGTAAGGCTGACAACTTTACCACCATCCTGTGCCGTTGTCATGAAATCTGGGGACCGTAACTTCCTAGAACCCCCTGGGCCACTCCAGGCCTGTAACGGGACTGCTTTACCTTTACACCTTACGAGAATTTAGGTACATGTAACGTAACAAACAACCGCAGGGCTAAACAAGAGATGATAGCCTACATGTAAACAAAGCTGTTGTAAGGTGTGAGATATCAGTACCACTTTGGATGTGAAATGATGTGGCTTAAGGTTTTTTCCTTTGCATATTTTATAATGGTTTAAACTGTGGTGGGGCTCTGGTATAAATGCGGAAACATATAGCTATTGGGGACCGCGGTAGCACAGTGGTTAAGGTGCTGTGCTACAAATCGGAAGGTCTCTGGTTCGATCCCAGCTGGTGTCAGTGGATTTTTCATTGACATAAAATCCTTCCGATCACACTATGGCCCTGGGATCGACTCAGCCTCTAACAGAAATGAGTACCAGGAGTATTTCCTGGGGGGTAAAGGTGGCCGGTGCGTAAGGCTGACAACCTACCACCATCGTGTGCCGTTGTCACGAAGTCTGGGAACCTTAACTTCCTGGAACCCTCTGGGCCTGACCAGGCCTGTAATGGGACTGCTTTACCTTTACATATAGCATTGTATACCAATAGAGTTACGTCGACTAATTTTCTTGTATTCTTGGTTTCTTCTTGGAAAGGATGGGGAAGGATGCGGTGGTGGTGTATTCTGAAGTACCGTCATTTGCCTGAAGTTAGGAAAACCACGGAGCAGCTTAACAGGATGCCAGTGCTCCGGCGATATTGGAACCGGGCGTCTTGTGGACACGTATTCAAAACGGTGCAACCTAATCCGATCGTGCTTATGACAAGTGGCGAAATTAGAGCCTCCCCTACGTAAAAAAGTTCACGACACTAAATTAGTAACGATAAACAGGAATTTTGAAACATTTGTAAATAAGGTACTGAAGGTAAAATGGATGTTTTGATTTTCTCTGCAACTTTCTTCTGAAACATATCTCATTCTAAGAAAAATTCAGCGAGATATCATAAGTGTATATTGGTCTTCATGTAA
>Ga0131853_10005503_pt1 | contig 22865 bp, 7 predicted proteins | sample TergutLab28metaG_FD_92764 | JGI IMG/M metagenome (GOLD analysis project Ga0131853, IMG submission 92764) | Labiotermes labralis P1 segment gut microbial communities from Petit-Saut dam, French Guiana - Lab288 P1 (version 2) (version 2) | ecosystem: Host-associated > Arthropoda: Insects >...
GGGACCGACGGCTTTACTTCCCCTCCGAAGGAAGGCGTGCTGAGGATTTTTTTCGCCCTAAAAATCCGACGGCTTCGGCCGGGTTTGAACCCGCGAACTTGGGTACCAAAGGCCAGCACGCTATTATATACTATTTACTCCACCATTCTTCTTTATTTAGTATTGCACTTTAACACACAATTCGTCAGTCTCCTTTGACTTCTTACGATATTAGTTAATTACATACTGGGTTCATTGATGGGCCTTTTACCTTGTATTTTGTGCAGACGCAGTAGCCACAAGAATGCACCCTAATTCTGCCCATACCTAAAGTTAGTATAAGTGCTGTGAGGGGTTACCCAGTTATGTTTCTGCACATTTTCATTTGATGTTTAGTGCGTCGGATTTGCTATGTTCAGTCAGATGGCTCCATAGCAGAACTGAGGTGTTGTTCACAACAGCAAACGTGAGTGCCGTGAACACTGATGCCACACGTTCCAATAATTACAGCCCCTCTAATTACCGACATAACCACGGTCAAAAGCTAGAATGCAATGACGTCTGCGGATACAGAGCAGTAGAACGTATTCCGAACGTCCCCTTTATCCGCTAGCTCACAGAGGACGCAGTCCGTGTTGAATGTAAAGAACAGAAGGAGTTGTTCAGGGGAATTTTTATTGTGTATTGTGAGAAATATACGCAGCGCTTAAACACACTCTGTGGCAATATGCAAACGAGTACTTTCATAATGTTATGGCAGACGTTACATGAAATTTCCACTGAGCTCTAAAGGGTTAAATATGTGACATTTCCCTTTTCATAAGGGGTTAAGTCTTGATTAGAAACAATTACAGATATTAATTGGAAGGCGAGTAGGTGAAATTGGTAAGGAATAGACATTTCTTTACAGCACAGGTTCGAATTCGTAATTTGAGGTTTAGAGTACAGTAAAACCTGTTTTCGATGAAAACGGAATCTTTTCAAGGTCTCTAGTTCTCTTAAGTGAAATACATTCGAATCTTCTTTAAAAAATTGAGATACTGTGATACCTCGGCTAACGAAGATAATTCGTTCCGGAATCACATTCGTTAGCCGAAACGTGATTTCCCGTACGTTTCTAAAGAAAATCGTTTAATTCGTTCTGGATGCTGCCCACTATTTAAACATAAGTTTTATAAAATAGTAAAAAGCAAACTATAAAAGAGCAAAAACTCACCGAAGGCTGAGATGAACAGCTACCGAATTGGATGAAGAAGAATGGACAGTAGAATGAAATACTGACGATCTGTACACTACTGTATTATACTGAAGATATATTGTACACTTTATACTATTAAATTGAAAATATGTACACTACGTTTTTACTATTCTTCTTCCAAATTTTCAAAGTTTATTCAGCTCATTTCTTTGTCACACACATACAGACGGAAAAGCTCCTGGAATGGCCCGACCGTTCATGTTTGCTGCTTTATGTTAGCGCGCGCATGCACTAAAACATTTGTTAGCCAAATCCATATTCGTTAGCCGAGTCCGAAAAACAGCGAAAAAAATCATCGTTAGCCGAAAAATTCGTTAGCAAGGTCACTCGTTAGCCGCGGTATCACTGTGTAATGACGGTCAATGAAACTGAAGCGATGCAAACTTCAGCAACGTTTGAGGTATCCCTTCTGGTGGGATACGATGCCGTGTTACTGGGTAATTTGTTCCGGACGTTTCGAGGCAAATCATGAGACGTCTGGTACCAATTAACCAGTGACGCGGCGTCACACCCAAGAATGACGGATACCTTAGATACATCGCTGCGAAAACCTAAAAACTGACATAATACTTAAAATCGTGTCATGTTCTTACACACTGCCACAAGGTATTTAAATAATAAGTTATCATCATCCATGGACAAACTGCAAGAAACGCATAGTACAGTTCTCTAATCATGGACAATGTATAGTTTCGTAAGACATGATTTTGCAGTGTTGTTTCGGCTCTAACCAAGGGAGCCGAAGCAAAATTTCACCACATATTCAATTCTGCACTTCAGAATGTTCTGCTGCTTTGCCTGTTTTTTTTGTTACAAATATAAAGGCTAAAATGAGCATAACGAGGCTACAATACTACTTGTTGTGTCGTTCTTCCCTTGAAAATAAAAGGTAAAGGTAAAGCAGTCCCATTACAGGCCTGGAGTGGCCCAGAGGGTTCCAGGAAGTTAAGGTTCCCAGATTTCGTGAAAACGGCACAGGATGGTGGTAATGTTGTCAGCCCTAAGCACCGGCCGCCTTTACCCCCAGGAAGTACTCCTGGTACTCATTTCTGTTAGAGGCTGAGTCGACCCCAGGGCCATAGTGCGATCTGAAGGATTATGTCAATAAAAAATTCCAATGACACCATCTGGAAATCGAACTAGCGACCTTCTGATATGTATCACAGCACCTTAACCACTGTGCTACCGCGGTTCCCCGTTCTTGCCTTGAGTGAGTAGCAATTTGCTGACCACATTTAGACAGACACAGCCGAAATATGAAAGGAGAAAAACTAAAACTACTTAGCTTCGTAATTCAGACTTTTCAGCCATCTTCGGGGTGATGAAGCTGATACTGGCAGAAAATATTACGGATGGCGGCAAGACAAATTCATGCATCTTGATCCCCCCCCCTCCCCCCGTGAATTGTCATGGAAGGTCATTTGCAAGTGGAGCTGTAACTGGATGAATAGTAGTGACTATTTAGAAGCATAAATATTGAAAGGAGAAATTGGATTAAAATGGCTCGTCCAGAGGCCAGCTGCCGTTGTGATGATAATGAATGTTTAAGATTCTTAGCGACAGGACATTTTGTGCACGGATTAATATATTTTAACTGCTCAGACGGGCCCTATAACAGGGTATAGAGTAGTCATTTACAGTTTACCACTTACCGAAACTGTCTGTAGTCCGGCTGCCCGGTTTCAGGAACAAAAGCATGGAGCAGTAGGGCAAACTGAGCTGTTATAACGCTATGTGATACTCTCTGATTTTTCCATCAAAATAAGACCGTACTATGTTATCTCATCATTTCATCAAATTAACACTGCGCTATGTTATCTGATCATTCCATTAAACTAAAACAGGAGTTTCGGAAGTGATGTTGCCATTATCCTATTTACTGGCACAAAAGTGGCTGCTTTCATAAATCTGTAATCATCTGTTACAATATTTGACAATATGATATTTTACAACATTTGCTTCCTTATTAGGCTGCCATTGTTATTAAGTCATAAATTTTGTATGTACGAGAATGCAAGCTTTCCTCATAACATTTTGCTAATCTTCCATAAAGGACCCCAGCGTTGCTCATTTTTATAATATTCAGAAATAATCCATATTTTTACAAGTTTGGAGATTTTCTGACTTAATGGCATCGGAGAGGTATTCACAGCGAAAACTACAAATGTCGGCACTTTGGTTAAAACTTCCCCGGACTGAAAAAACTTTTGAACAGTTGCAAAATCATGACGTCATACATATATATTCCACCATATAATTAAGAATAAAGAATGTGGACGTTGAAACTCAGCAGCTAAGGAACTGTTATTCGCGTTGAATTAGCCATCATAAAATCGGCCAACATATTGACGTTGTTGTCATGGTTGTTCGTGACAGTTCGCATTATTTGCTGGTGGAAATTTAGGATGGAAAATCGTATTATGGTGTGTGGCGCAATCTAAGGCGTTTTAAACAGGCGCTTCTATACCTTGCAGTTATTTTAGGACAGTATACAGCAACTTGTTATTAATTTTGAGCGTCTGTTTGTGGTCTCTCAAGACGGTAGCTGCATGAAAGGCCGCCAGCCCGTTGTTCGGGGTTATGAATTGCTTCTGCTCCCTGAAATGTCTGCTCTTAACGTATGCATGTAAGCCTATGTATATATGTATTTATCTCGTACATCCATGTTAGCGTTTCCTTTCACACAGATGATCGACATGAAAAATAGCTCTTGTTGGAATTCGCATCATGATATTAATAATTTCTGCTGGTTGGAATTTTGATGGATGTCGGAATCGGAGTTACAACGAATTCCCGCGCCACGTTTCTGCTTCTGCTGGCTGCAGAGGGCCATGACAATAGAACTACATTTGTCTGTGTCTTGTCACGTTGCCATGCTATTTTGTTCACTTTGTAATTGAATCTTTAGCTACATATTTCGTGATACCTGCTATGCATGGTATCTTTATGAAGACAGAGCGAGGGACAAGATTGGCTTGGCGACAGGACCGCAGTGGTAATTTGTCTCCAGTTGTGGATTCATATATACCACATTTACAGTAATGTATCGTTATAAATTTAAATTTTTACCGGCAGTTGTAACAATGAAGTGTAGGCCAAATACCATGCAGTGGCCGGGAATTTGTAACAGATTCAAATTGTGTTAGCAGGACTATAAAAACTAAACACACAGCTGCAAGTTTAGACCGTTAGACACTGCAGAAATGTGACTACATCCTACGGAATTTGACGTAGGATTCTTTCGTCGGTGTAGTCTGAAGTGCCTTGCTTTAGGCACGCTTCCTGCAGATTAAACCATTAAGTAGACGTTATAAGATTTGTACTTATTGTGTTTATTAAGTTACCTACTTCTTTGGCACAGTTTGTGGGACTTTATTTGATTAATAAATAGTTGTTCGGTGTATCTTATTGTAAATATGTCTGTTTTTGGACAACAAATATATAATAATCGCACGGATATATATATATATATATATATAAACTTTTGACATTTTCGCCTTCCCCATCTTTTTAAAAGTATCTCGAAACGGAGAAACTTTACGTTCAGATAATTTAATGGCTGCAGTTGCAACTTTAAATTGTACTCTTATATGAACTTATCAATAAATTTGAAAAGCCTGTTCTTATCTCACAGAAAACAAATTTTTTTCTCTATTACAAAAATGTTAATGAGCGCTGTGTGGGCAGATAGTCGTTTTAGACGCGTTTGCAAAGTTGTGAAGAGCGACTGTTAGCTTTGTGGTGTCTGTCCGTCTGTTCTTCTGTCCGCATGGGAAATACTCGACTCGCAATAGACGAGTCTTTATGACATTTGATACTTGTGAATTTTTCGAAAATCTATCTAGAAATTTAAAGTTTGTGTAAAATATGACAAAATTAACGGGTCATTTTCGGACTCACAGTCACCTATTGTTTCATTTCCATAATAACGCAGAACATTTTTCTATTGTTGACACCTACGTCTACGCCAACAACAATGAAAGGGAACGAATTGTTGTGTTCCCACGGCAACACTGGTTTCGCGAACTAGTCACAACTGTCCTCCTTAGTTATCGTGAGAAACGTAGGAAAGAAGTAAATATACAGCCTGGACAGAACGCTAACTTTCTTGTGTTCTGTTTGGTTTCAACAGTCGTCATAAAACAGTGACCTGTGGAATTACTACGATAAATTTATTTCACACAAAACAGTTGTTAACAGGGCGTCAGATTTCAGTTATCCTTGGTACTTGCCTTCGTGCTGCCCTTCATTGCGAGGAGGACTGCGGTGTTAGGTCTTCGGAATAGAGTTTCAGCAAAATAAGATGTTAATATTGTGTTCATGATTCCGATTTCATTATTGATAATGACAGCAGTGTTGGTGGTGGTGGTGGTGGTGGTCTTCGTGATCATAGGATGGTAGCGTGGTGATGATGATGATGATGATGATGGTGATGGTGATGATGATGATGATGATAATAATAATAATAATAATAATAGAAATAATAATGCAGAATAAGTTGAAGATATGTGAAGGCTGGAAGGGGTGAAAATTAAACTGCATGTAATAACAGTGGTATAATGATTATACAAGCTGCTGTTAACGTTGATTATTGGAAAATACCTTCTTGTCACAAAATCATCTATTCTGTCGAATACAGGTAGTACCAAAATTATCTTTTAAAATGAGTAATACTAGTACCGCAATGTTGAAAGCTGTAAGTGTGGGCAGCGGGTAGTCACACAGAAACTACTTTTAAGCTGACAGGGATTTTATCACTTTCCCGTACCCTTAACAACCGCATGTGATTTACAGTGAATTGGCTGATATTTTTGTATTATTTATTATTATTATATTAGCCTTCGGATTTCTCCTTTTCACGTTTTAAACAAATTCTCAAGCACACGCACACAGAGAGTCCACTCTGTAGAGCTAACTGCTGCTTTCTTTTCTTTATGAAACGAGCCTAGAAATGATAGATTATTTTGTTTTTAGATCAGGTTAAGCTACTGCGTTCAGCACAGCTTTCCACAAATGTTGTGAAATACGGAATATGTAATTTTGGTATTCAATAGGTTTTGCGAAAAAGGAAAGACAGATGACTCGGTAATTTTTTAAACATTCTGATAGATATCCGGAGGAAGGGTGGGTTTGGGTCGGTTGTGAGGGAGCAAAGGGAGCTAAAATGGAGGGTTGTGGGTGAAGATTGATGGTGGGTGTCCGCACCAGAATCTCTCCATTTCTTGTCGTATAAAGGACGAAGCAAGCCGCCGAATGTTAGATGTGACATATTACCATTTGCATTGTCCAGATGTGTACGTGCTTCTGTCCCTCTCTCCGTCTCTCTCTCTCTCTCTCTCTTCCAGTCCCTTTTATCATTGAGAATCTGTTTTGTCTCGTTGACAACTTTCATTGAATACCATTAGAATACTACCACTCCTAAAGTATGTGCGGTATGTGTTATAAGTTAGAAATTGAAATACTGTAATACTTGCATTTGGTTCTGTGATACTAACAGAACTTGGATCTCTATTGAATTGACAAAAAATTAAAAAAATTTCAATCTAACACAACTCTTATTCTCAATCAGCTGCGTAGGCATTGATTGATCCATAACACAACGGGCTGTTTTCTATCAAGTTAGTCTACTAAACTCTTGTTCCATATACTGGAATAATATAGAAAGTCAAACCAAGTGCTTGTTAAATTAGGATTGCATGTTTTAATCACAGTTTAATACACTGACAGTCGTTACAGCGACTCGCTACGGCCTTGTAAATTCGGGGTTCGAAACGGGGTGGGGGCACATAATTTCCCCTTCACACCAGTCCAGACGAACCCTGAGACCCACTCATCCTACTGGGCTATTGGTACCAGGGCGTGGCATTGACTACCCTCCACCAGGTAGCATCGAGTTAGGAATAAGTGAAGCTATACCTCTGCTGACCCTCCGTGACTATAGGGCTTGGTACGGTGAGACCTGTAGCTTTACTGTATGGCGGTATTCGACATTTCAGAATTGCCAGAGATACGAATAAGCGTACATGCTGTCAGTTACTGTGACTTTTGCTTGGACGTAGTCTAAGAGTGATTTCAGTGGCATACTTCTTCTCGAATTGTGAATGAGTAGAGAAGTGGCGTTGAATTTATCTCTGTGTTTACCGAAGTTCCAGTTAAAGTTCAGCGTTTACAGTTACAATTTATGCTTGACGAAGTTGCTGAACTGCCGGTCATTTTCGTGTGGCTTACTCACAGTTGAATAGCTGATAAATTAATTAAGCGCCTGGCTTAGAGGGACACGCGAAAATTACGAAAGTCAGGATCAGGAACACGACCGATAATCGAACTGGATGTTTCCCGAATGTGAATCAACATTGCCAAACTTCTTAGCTTGCATGCTAATCCCTCCTTTCTTAAAAAGTGAAAGCTCTGACTGTTTTAAATTCATCTTCTATGCAAGAAAATTCAGTGCAAAATATCGAAAACGACTCGACACTCACCCCAACAATCTAGCAAATACATTATTTCAAGAGCAATTCGGAGCTCGCAGACTTAAGAGACTGTATCCTACTGACCTCGTCACTAATCGTTAACTGACTTAGCAACATTCACCTGAGACAACATCAATCCTTGCGATTGAGAATAGAAGGGAGAACCTCACTGGAAGTATCTCCTACATGTTTCTAGCGCTATCTACACAACGGTTACTAAATGTCTCCGGACAGATTGTAACAAACAAGGAATTAAAAAAATAATCTTCTATGCATTCTCGTTTTTATTTCCTTGCGTGTTTATTTTGAATTTTATTTAGAGGAATGTCTTAATTCTTCGTCATTTTCAGATTTCCTGTAGCACAGCGACCGGTAACCTGCACAGAATGTCACAGTTTTCGGCGCGTAACAAAGCAGTTGCGAGAAGCGGCTATTAGCCTTGTCCTGTCCGTCCATCCGTCCGTTCGCATGTAGCCGTGCTTCTCCCATCGGACGTAGTTTCGTGAAGTTTCATATATGTGATGTTACTAAAATCTGTCGACCGATTCGGTTGCGGGTTCTTTCAGATGATTCCAACTCTTGACTCAACCAGACGAACGTTGCGATATGGCGAAACTTCGTCACTACCGTGACACTATATTCAGGTACTAGGTGAAGGTAAAGCAATCCCGTTGCAGGCCTGGGCAGGCCCAGAGGGTTCCAGGAGGTTGAGGTTCCCAGATTTCAAGACATTCGGCACATGAATGTGGTAAGGTTGTCGGCCCTACGCACCGGCCGCCTTTACCCCCAGGAAATATTCCTGGTACTCATTTCTGTTAGAGGCTGAGTCAACCCCAGGGCCATAGTGCGACCGGAAGGATTATGTCAATGAAAAATTCCAATGATACCATCGGGAATCGAACCCGCGACCTTCCGACTTGTAGCGCAGTGCCTCAACCAACTGCGCAACCGCGTGCCCCATATTCAGGTACTGCTAGCGTTAAACAAACTGCCAGGTTCGTACAATTTTTAAATATTTCTATATTGAACTAATTTTTTTTTTATCCATCTTGGACTGGTGGAGGTTGTTATTGGAAGAATGGAGTGAAGGAAATTAAGATTATTGGTGTAACAATGTGTGGTACGTCGAAGTGGATTTCATCTAAAAACCAGTATTTAATATTGAAATTTATGTAATAATCACCAAAATATGGCATACTTATTACTCAGGTGTAGGCCTAAACGACCGGCTCAAGCTTTCAGTCTTTGGCTGCTTTTAAGTTAGTTATAAATAAAGTATTACGGTAGAAAATGACTTAAAGGCACGAGTTTCGCATTACAAATGCAAGTATGAGGAATTTTAGCTCCTCGAAAATTCATGTTTATTTAATGTTAAACAAATGGAAGACTGGTACACGGACCGAACATTAAAGTACAAAGCGAAAACATAATGTGGTACACGTAGAATATAATCATGATTTTTTTTAGGAACTCTACATTATACAAAGTTTGTAGAGGGAATTACGGATTGTGTGGTTATTGGTAGTGTTTATAACTCATGTATGTTAGTGTCTTGACAAGTAGCATTTACAGCCAATGCAAGTAAAGCAGACGGGGTGTCAGATATCAGCATCAAACAATAGTGAAGGCTATGACTTCTGGAGGTGAACACCTAGACAAATACTGACCAAAACTTAGCTTCTAGCATGCCACTGGGGGGCCATCTAGGTTCAGGACCTCCCATTTTATAGGCTTAAGAATTCTGCCTTATAGACCTGTGCAGCAACACACAAAGAGTGTATGCCCCTAGAGGTACTCGAACCCACGGTACCAGTATTCGAGACGTAGGAGATTAAATGTGTTGTGTATTTTTTGTTTTGTTACTGACTAATTGTCAAAGGACTTTTTGTTCATGAAGGAAATGCTCGACAAGTGTGACTTTTTTTCTTTAGAAACGTGGTAAATGTGTATTGCAGATTGTGTGATGTCGGAGCCCCACATTTGTCATACACAAACATACACATGTATGTATATATGAAGTACTTTTCCAAGTGGGGTGAGGCTGCTGAAGGCTGTTCAGATACTATATGAGTTTCCTTCATCTCACGCTGCTTGTGAGAATCGTGCAGATGTCTGGAATGCTCTCTTTCTGATGAAGCAACCCCCAACCTCGCTGTAATATATAATATAGCTGTGTTTCTCTGCGGGATGTTTCCAGCAGTAAGTCTAATTAATAACCATATTGTACTTTGACGAGGGGTGAGAGAATACGGTGCAATGACGAATAGTTGTGTGATTCAAGGATGGGCGTGTGCTCTTAAAACAATCTTCAGAACTAGTTCCCCGACTGTCGCGTGCGCTGCAGTGGGCGCTATAATAATTATGGATACCGTAGTTGTGGGGTACGCGGGAACTTAAGGCGCAAATAAGGCTGCCGTCATACAGGACACTGCTTACCGTACTATGGCAATCCGATGACGATAGCTAACTGACACGATAAGGGCCTCGCATACTGGAGGCGATCCCCAGAGACGACATGCATTGCATCCATACGAGCATGTTATCAGACTAAAAAAAAAAAGGTAAAGTGATCCTGTTACAGGTCCGGTGTGGCCCAGAGGGTGGGTAGAGGTATAGCTCTACTCTTCCATGACCGCGGCACTAGAAGTGGGTGAGTGGTCAGCAGCAGGCTCCGGCCGCACTTTACTCCCGGGAAAGACCCGATACCCATTTTACAGGAGGCCGGGTGGCCCCCAGGGCCGGTCTGGACGGGCGGAAAATCTCGTCCCCACCGGGATTCGATCCCGGACCGTCCAGCCCGTAGCCATTCGCTATACTCGGCACAGGTTTTTCTCTCGACACAGGTTTTTCTTGGATTCCCTGTGCCTAAAAGCAAATGCTGAGATGGTACTCAAAATTCCAAGTTGCCACTACATGCTTCTCATGTAGCCCACCCGACTTAAAATGTAGTAGTAACCATTTTTGTATTTTGTATGCATGTTAAAATAACCACTGCCACCCGGGTGACAACCCAATTGCAGTTAATAATAATAATAATAATTATTATTATTATTATACCGACTGAGCTACCCGGCCCACCATCAGACGAAAAGGACATCTTTATAATGTGGCGGATGAGAAGAAGACTGAAGGAGGAGACATTAGAACATTTTGTAGACGACGACACAGAAAAGCTTTAAATGTTGCCATTTCATTAATAATCAATCATAAAAAACGGTGTCTTCCCCATTAAGCTTCAGAAGTTTATTAATTGCTTCCTCACTCGTGCTTGCATAGAATAGTGAATAATTTTAAATGCCATGAGATTTCCGCCATCTGTGGCATGCTGAGTCGTCATCATGTCGTATCGGCGCGTCGTGGACATATCGTTATCGTGTCGTATTCAGTTTGAAATGTCCCATTTGGAACAAGGAGCTGGAGTTGTATCGTAAGCTAATCCTGTCGCCATCTTATAGCCATCCTATGTTAAATAGCGTCCACTGTGTGAGTTCTCTGACTCGAGTCAAGTCGAATCGAGTCGAGTCGAGTCAAAGCGATTCGTAACAAGCAAAGTTTTGTGAAGTCAGACCGAGTTTGACTTGACTGGACTCGATTCGTGGAGTGGGAGGGAACAGACTCGATGGAACTCGAACGTCAGTTCAGCTGTTGCCTGCAGGCTAACAACAGCCCCCTCAAGTGTACTCAGTTACAGCTTATTTTACGACTATGTAGGTATTCGAGGCTATAAATCGTCCTCGGTTTAATGACTGACAATTTCGAAGCAAGCGATCTTAGCGAAATTGAAGTACCCTCCCAGAATTTACGTGGAGGGACTGAGGAAGATCAGGGAAAACTTATTCAGGATAGCCGCTGTCCTGGGCGATATTCAAACCAGAACCCAATACTCCATTCTAAATCATCTGTCCCTGACGCTATTTAATCTTAGCAGTTGACAGCTTCATCAAATACGACACTTAAATCTTCTGCTACACCAGCGTGCCCTTTACTTGTACTAGTTTAGGTAGCAACTATTTAGTTGGTTGTAATGTAGCGTCAGAAGTCGGCTGGTAAGTTGTTGTGGTGGAGACTGGCGTTAGAGGGCGTCCTAACTGCAGTGTTCGTGATGGTCGTACGTGGTCGGACAATTAAGTTCGCGAACTCGCCACCGTGTGCTTGCCGTGGCAGCACTGGACGAAAGCCTTAGTATGGTTTGATGACGCTGACATATCAGCGTTTCACGGCTGTGTTGTTGTTGATCTATGGCAGTATCTTTCTGAGTGGTATCTGTTAATGTCTGCATGTGTTTTGGTGTGCCGCCGCGAGAATGTCGGTCTTTGAATTAGAGCAGCGAACGAACATTAAATTTCTTGTTAAATTTGGAAAGAGTGGAAACTAACACCCTGCCTATTCACCGGATCTAGCCCCCAATTACTTTTTTTCTGTTCCCGAAGATGAAAGAAATATTGAAAGGAAGGGATTTTGATGACATTGATGACATCAGGAGTAATATAATGGCAGTTCTGAAGGCCATTCCATAAAACCAGTTCCAAAATTGTTTTGAAGGTGCATAGCTTCCCAAGGGAAGTACTTTGAATGCGACCACGGTGGTATTCAGCAGTGAGGTGTGTAGCAATTTTACCGCGATGAGTTCGCGAACTTTATTGTCCGACCATGTATGTTTTACCTGCAGTAGAACTGTATTTCAATGTGTATGTTTGAAGGCCATCCTGCACGCTCAGTATGTAACCCAATGATATAATGATAACCGAACAGTTTTAGGCGTTCGTTACGAGGTGAAAAAAAAGACTCGTGTGGAGGTCACATCCGTCTGTCCGTCTGTGACCTAGTGTCGGCGTCTAGAGCGTTTTTCAAGTTTTCATGAATCTCGGTATGGTAGTATTTTGCAAAAAGTTGTTGAGGAAGTACGAGTTTTGTGAAAGTCGTCTCAGCGACTGTGATACTGTAACCAGTGGCATAACAAATTTCTACCCATGATTTCTGTCTTTCTGAAACGATTTGAGTGAAATTTGGTATTTGAACTCTGGACTTAGTTCTGTGGAGCGTTTATGAATTTTGTGAAATTCGGCACACATAGTGTCATACTGTAATGAATTGGAGTGAAATAAACTGGGATCGTATATTCTAAATTTCCTTCCTATTTTTTGGGGGTGGGGAGGTGGGGGGAGAGGGTGGGAATCGTCACGGAATATGTTTAATAAATAAGTATTTTGTAATTGTGACGTTCGTGAAAATAAGGGCCGTGAAAACCCGTCTCTACTTAAGGACGTCAATTTATTCCTCTGCTTCCCACATTCTTTGTCTAATTGGGGTGAAACCTGATGTGTGAGATATAAGCAAGCGTTGTTTAAATGTATACGTGATGTGAAAAACAGTGGAAGGAAGGCTACGTTTTTCTTACGGGGGTAAATTAAATTATATTTACGCGTGTACCGTAAAACCGTACGACATTTCGAACGTAAAGAACGCCTTGTTAAATTCTGTGTATTGCAACATGTGGTTCACCATTTGTAGCACTTTTAATTACCGACGACCAGCATGAAATGACATTACGTCATATTTTACTTTAGTATTATTTTCCACTTGGTATAAGCTTTGTCTAAGATGACGTCATTGTTCAATACAGTACTGTTTCAGTATCGTAAATTTTACTTAATTACGTAATTTGATTATTTTCCTGCCTTATTTAACATCTTTGCTGTGTTTTCCACAGATTTATTTGTGCACATCGTCGCTGTATTTTCCGTCATATTGTGCAAATATTTGTGCTTGTGCACAAATTCGATTAAATCTTCTTCGTCTATCTTCCCGCAGAGCTGAAATTTGCTTCGATATTCAGCACCGTGACGCAGCGTCACATCATCTCAAAAATATTTTCCTCGAGAACACTGGACTTAACGCGACAGATGCTGAATCTGTTAAAGTATTCAGTAAACTTCAGTATTCTGGCGTGACAATGATGATATTGGTAATATGATTAGGCCCTTAGATGTGTTTCTTTGTGGCTAGCTAGCCAATCACATTCTTGCGATATTGGCCCGTAGGAAATGTCTGAGTGTTTGATGTGAGGTCTTAATGTAGATATCACGTGCTTCAGGTTGAATGGTAGGAAGGATGGAAAGGATGATACTTGTGATTCGTTAAAGGGCTGCTTACGGCGGAACGGTTTAGTTCCATATTTTTAAGCTTCAATCTTATTGAAATGTTTCAGAAATTAATTCAAGAATCACAGCAATGCAGGTAATATGACTGGTAAAACAAGATTGCCAAAATTTCAGACTAATGTTATGGAACTGCACTTAAAGCGCCCTATATACTCTCAGTTAAACTGAGCGATTTTAATGTGTGAAGTCGTACCTGACGGAAAAACTGAGCAAACTGCGCAGTTTTGACAGACAATAGCGCATGCTTCAGAACTGTCCTTTCCAGTCGTCTTTCACACAGAGAACTGCTCAGTTCACTCAAGGAATTCCACAGTGTCCTCAGTTTACCTGCCGACACCACGATGGCATTATCTCAAGTCACATCCGTTTCTAGCAAATTCATTCAGCAGATGAACATCGCATGATATATTTCTTTTCAAATATCACTTCTTACTCCACATTTTACACTTTATTTTCTTCTTTTCGGATAACATTATGGCCGATGTGGCTAGCAAACAGCAAACGACAGCCTCGTTGTTATCCACCCTAGTCACACGCACAAGAAGACAAACAGAACCGACAAAAAACTGACAAAACTGATGGGAAACCTGTGCTGTGCCAGAGAACATTCAGTTAACTTTTCAATGCAATTTTTACGCAGTTAAACTGCACGGTTTAACTTAGAGTGTGTGGGGCCCTTAACACTTTGTTACCTGCGCCACTCCGAAGTGTCATACTTTACCTTTGATAAAGAAATGTATGAAGTATTAGATGCTGTGTGTGTTTTAACGAGACGCTCTTTACCTATATGGCGGTACGTGTGGGAAAATGGGCGTACATCATGTAACTGCCAGTTTTATGTCAGATGTATAACGGGTACGTTATTTTGAAAGAGGACTGTTGTGTTTTCGCGATATCAGAGGCCTAGAACATTCTCTGATCAGCTCCACAAAAATGACACGCTTTGATGTAAATGAATGCATGTAAATATATGGCTTGAAATTTTTAGTTAATGTCGAATATGTTAATAGATTTTGACTCACTAATTTAATAGTTTCAAATGTAAGGAAGGGGGTAACTTGTTTTAAAAGAATATTGTTTTCGGCCACAAATGTGATAAGGAGATACGCCACTTGCCCCTTACGTGCGTATGTGAAGGCAGGCTTTCGCTTACCGCTCGATACAGAAACAAATATTTGGATCTTCCAAACAGTCCTTTAAACTCCAAATTTGAATTTAGCGTCGCGTTTGTTCTTCTCATCTTGCGAGTGACGACGTTTGTGTAGTGAAACTAGCCACAGTTTTTGTTACAATGAATTTCAGTTAATGTGCCTTCTACAGTTCTGTATCACAATGACACTGTCAGATCAACCGATCCGTCGTATGTGAAAGGATGGTTATTCAGGCTATGACCCTGCGTTTTGGTAATTTTCTCTTTTTTGTCACGTGTGACATCAAGGTGTCTGTCTGGAACTGGAGACTAGCAGGCACTGTCACAGGAGGCTTATCTGCAAATACTAGATAAATTAACAACTGAACATCTCCGTTTCCTGTCCTTTGAGGGGGACTTTAATTCGCTGGACGTGTGAGAAATAGACTGCTAATATGTAATGAAGCTTCCGACTTGTATTGTGGAGCTGCCTGGTTTGAATATCGCTGGAACATCAACTATCCTGACTGGACATTTCGTTGTTTTGCAATTGCCGGAACAGTACCTCCAGGAGCCCCTTCACAGTTATAGGCGCCGAAAGAGTGACATAAACCAATTTTGGTACTGAGGACCCACACTTGAGGCACCACCGTAGAAAATTGTCGCCCGGGCGACGAGGCACCCGGGATTTTTTACCCCTGCCCTAAGGTAGGAGTCGTCACACGTTTCCCAACTTAGTTTTCTTATATAATCTTGCCAATGGACGCTTTGTATAGTCAATATTTGTTGAAAGAGTCGTTTCGATATAGAAGCCTGTGAAGGAAAGCATTTCTGTTTTATGAAATAGCGTGACTGAGACCCAAACGATTGTGTGAAGTTATTTGATGTTTTTCTAAGTTCATGTTTTGAGAACAGAACTTCAGAAATTACTGCTGTTTCTTATTACAGTTATTCTAGAATAAAAACCTACACTAATAAAGTAGTGAGTGTACAGACGTAATGAAGGTAAAATGGTAAAGTGATCCCGTTACAGGCCCGGTGTGACCCAGAGGGTGGGTAGAGGTATAGCTCTACTGTTCCATGACCGCAGTACTAGAAGGGGGTGAGTGGTCAGCATCACACCCCGGCCGCACTTTACCCCTGGGAAAGACCCGGTAACGATTTTACAGGAGGCTAGGTGGGCCCCAGGGCCGGTGTGGACGGGCGGAAAATCTCGTCCTCACCGGGATTCGATATCGGAACGTCCAGCCCGTAGTCAGTCACTATACCGACTGAGCTACCCGGCCCACATATAGGCGTAATATTAAATGAAATTATCATTAGTGGAATTTGAACCAATTAGTTTCTCCCTAAAACGTGAACAAAGTTTAGCTCGAGAAGGAACACATACATTCCCACAATGTCTCCGTGATTTGAGATATTAAAGGAGGGTCTAGTAATTTGAAGTTCCTTATTTGTAGAATCGACGTAAATAGGACGAGGATCCGCAAGACAAGCCCATTGTTGGGCCGTGTTACTGTGCGGTAAATTTTCCATCATAATAACACCAAATTTCTATAATTTTGTGGGATATTTGTTGACGTCACATGAAATGCTATCACATGATTACGCTGTGTGTTTCTCGTCTATGCACGAGAGTGACTGAATGGTGGGGGAGTTGCGCGTATCCGAAGGAGGGATTGCCTGCCTATAGGATTATACGGAAACTGGCGATGTGTCTTCATCACTACTGTCACTCCGCATTGTTCTCTAATTCATCCCATTGATCTTGTTAGAAGGTGGGGAATTGGGGCGGGAGGGGGTAGATGGAGGCTTTAATACGTGGGATTTTATGGAGGGCGGGGTAAAGGCGCTCGATAAAATACTTCCCATCCCTTTCCTTTCTCATATTCTACTTCCTCCTTCAATCTTTTATTTTATTTTTCTGTCCCTTTCTCTTTTTTCCACTCATGTCCTTGCCATTACCACTCTTAAGTTCGGATACGACGTGGAGGGATTTATTTCCAATGTCTGGGTGACAGAACCAACTGGGACGAAGCTTCTGGGAGGATATGGAGGCGTCTTCGCAGTCCCTTCCGCTGCGACAGAATACAACCTGTCACCATATATCTGAACCCATATACAGCACTTTCCAGCACTCAGGACCATTAGCTGTGACAATGCATAAGCTGCTTCATAGTGACACAATGGGTCTCGAATATGCAGCAACAGTGTGTACAGGTAGAATGTACACTGCCAATAATTTTTGGAATGCCAGCTAATTTGCTTTAAAAAATTTATCTCCGTTTTACGGCTTCTCTGTGCAACCCTGTACTGTCGTAGTTCAGTCGAAACCTCACCTTCACAAAGTTTGTGTGTAACACTGTGCTAGGTTCAGTGCAGACCATACCTTCACACACACTGTCTGTGTAACACGGTGCTTAGTTCAGTGCAGACCACAACTTCACGCACTGTCTGTGTAACACTGTGCTTAGTTCAGTCCAGACCACGCCTTCACACACTGTCTGTGTAACACTGTGCTTAGTTCAGTCCAGACCACGCCTTCACGCACTGTGTGTGTAACACTGTGCTTAGTTCAGTCCAGACCACACCTTCACACACTGTCTGTGTAACACTTTGTTTAGTTCAGTCCAGGCCACACCTTCACTTCCTGTCTTTGTAACCCTGTGCAGACTTAGTTCAGTCCGGGTCGCACTTGAACACTGCTGTGTAAAACTATGCTGAGTAAATATTTGAAGATTGCTTACGATTGTGATAGTTTGCCACTTAGGAGGATCGTGCTGTCTGTCTTGTGTATTCAGTAGCTTGAGAAAACTCAATTCTGCTAATCGTTGGTACTTAAAAGAGAAGCTGCGCAGCCTGAACGTTTCAGAAGGAAACAGTCTTCACTGTCACTGAAGTGCACCTAAAATCTCAGATGAGTGGCTGATGCATTACTGTAGAAGGACCGCGTAATTTTGCTGGTATTGTGTCAAGAGGCTTCGTGTTTTTATTGAACATTCTTCAAGAATAAAGCGACAGTCCTTAATTCTTTTCACTTTTTGCTTTTCATTCCTTCCTTAGCTCCTTTCTGGTTGTCCTTCATGCAACTCGTTCCCTTCATCTAGGTGTTTAATTTCCGGTGGGATGTCCAGAGAGCTGGGAGATAAATTAATGAACCGTCTCCCGCTGGTATGACGCCCGCTCTTAATGAGTTGTTCTCGCCTTGAGTTGTCCTATAAAGACGGCCCATTCGATCCTTTCCAAGCTACGTCTGTGTCTTGTGGACTTCACTTCTTTGTTTCCTCTTCAGCGCGTTTGTTCCTGGAAATCTGATTTCCACTGAAGGTAAACAAGGTGAAAACTTATTGATAACTAACACAGAATAATTTTTGTCTTGGTTTATTTTACAACACCTTCTATAAGATATACTCCAAAATTCTTAATAGCGAACTGCAGAAGTACTCATAAGTATTTCTGACAGAAACACAAAATGGATTCCGAAAGGGACGGTCATGCACGGACCCAACATTTTGCTTAAAATTATTAATTGAAAAAATAAGGGAATTTAACTTAGAAACACACTTTCTGTTTATAGATTATAAGAAAGCATTTAATAACATACAAAGACAGATTTTATTTAACATTTGAAATCCGGACAGTTCCCCGATACATTGCTAAAGACAATAGTGGATATTTACACACAAAACAAAATATTGATAAAACTTAACAACAAACTATCAAAACTGGTAGAAATTAATAAAGGAATACATCAAAGTTGCCCTCTTTCACCTACACTGTTTAATATATATTTAGACGAAATAATAACTAAATGGCAAAATCAAGACATAACCGGAACCAAACTTTCAAAAAACCAGCAAAGGTCAAAGCTATTGTTTGCAGACAAACAAGGTATAACAGCAGACACAGAAGGTAACTTACAGAAAGCTGCGCATAAATTAAATCAAACAATAACAGAATATAGTTTAACTATATCCGCACAGAAAACAAAATCGTTGGCATTTAAAGGGCGAGATCCAGTGGGAACTAAAATTGTAATAGATAATAAAATTATAGAACAAGTAAATTTGTTTAACTGTTTAGGAAATTTGATATCTTATGAAGGAGAATTGGGCATTGATAACAAATTAAATATTTTTTTAAAAAAAATTACAGCTATTTTAAATAATGTGTTTAGACCACAAAAAAATCTTAAGAAAACAAGAATAAAACAATACAATACACTAGTCCCTCCTGTTTTGTTATATGGCAGCGAAACTTGGACTATTAAAGCAAGTAACGCCAGAAGAATAACAGCAACAAAGATGAAATACATGAGAAGAACAGCAGGATACACTTGAACACATTACAAAATAAATGGACAAATTGGAAAGGAGTTAAAAATGACACCAATTTTGGACAAATTACTGGAATACAAGAGAAGCTAGATACAACATGTATATAGAAGGCCTCGAAATAGATTACCAAGGGTAATGAAACACTACTGCCCAACGGGCAGAAGGATTTATGGCAGACCTTCGAAGAGAATTCTGGATACGTGAGACCGGAACAGGTCAACAAGTGGCCAAACTCCATGACAGATATGATGATGATGACGATGATGATGATGATGATGATTTAAGAATCGTAGACAGTTTTACTGGTTTTGTGACAGTGAGTACGAATTGCACGATGAAAAGTGCTAAATTGGGAAAAACATGCAAGAAAGAGCCGTGTAAAATGTTTTGGTTACCCAGCATATTCAAGGGAGAAGATGAGTAATGAATGGCAGTCACAACAGACAAGGTGGTCTCCCGTTCACGTGTGGAGCTGCCTAGCATCTGTCGAGCATAAAACAGTTTTACTACGTAAAAACGGGTGTAACGTGATCTCGAAATAATAAATCGCGTAGTATTGAGTTACGCTGCAGGATATTGCTTGAATCGTACTGCGGTACTGAGCTACACTGCCGGGTGCTGCGGGATGTAAATCCATCAGTATTGAGTTATACTGCTGAGTGCTGCATTAAGTCCAACAGTATTGAGTTATAATGCTGGGTGTGGCACTAGTAAATCCATCAGTACTGAGTTATACTGCTGGGTGTTGCATTAGTAAGTCCATCAGTAATGAGTTAAACTGCTGGGTGTTGCACTAGTAAGTCCATCAGTAATGAGTTATACTGCTGGGTGTGGCATTAGTTATTCCATTAGTACTGAGTTCGACTGCTGGGTGTTGCACTAGTAGGTCCATTAGTAATGAGTTAAACTGCTGGGTGTGACATTAGTAAGTCAATCAGTACTGAGTTATACTGCTGGGTGTTACACTAGTAAGTCCATCAGTAATGAGTTATACTGCTGGGTGTGGCATTAGTAATTCCATCAGTACTGAGTTATACTGCTGGGTGTTGCACTAATAAGTCCTTCAGTATTAAGTTATACTGCTGGGTGTGGCATTAGTAAGTCCATCAGTACTGAGTTCTACTGCTGGGTGTTGCACTAGTAAGTCCTTCAGTATTAAGTTATACTGCTGGGTATGGCATTAGTAAGTCCATCAGTACTGAGTTCTACTGCTGGGTGTTGCACTAGTAAGTCCTTCAGTATTAAGTTATACTGCTGGGTGTGGCATTAGTAAGTCCATCAGTATTGAGTTATACTGTTGGGTGTTGCATTAGTAAGTCCATTAGTAATGAGTTAAACTGCTGGGTGTGACATTAGTAAGTCCATTAGTAATGAGTTATACTGCTGGGTGTGGCATTAGTAATTCCATCAGTACTGAGTTATACTGCTGGGTGTGACATTAGTAAGTCCATTAGTAATGAGTTATACTGCTGGGTGTGACATTAGTAAGTCCAACAGTACTGAGTTCTACTGCTGGGTGTTGCACTAGTAAGTCCTTCAGTATTTGAATTATACTGCTGGGTGTTGCATTAGTAAGTCCATTAGTAATGAGTTAAACTGCTGGGTGTTGCACTAGTAAGTCCATCAGTACTGAGTTTTACTGCTAGGTGTGGCATTAGTAAGTTCATCAGTACTGAGTTCGACTGTTGGGTGTTGCATTAGTAAGTCCATCAGTAATGAATTAAACTGCTGGGTTTTGCATTAGTAAGTCCATCAGTAATGAGTTATACTGTTGGATGTGGCATTAGTAAGTCTTACAGTACTGGGTTCTACTGCTGGGTGTTGTACTATTAGGTCCATCAGTACTGAGTTATAATGCTGGGTGTGACATCAGTAAGTCCATTAGTACTGAGTTATACTGCTGGGTGTGACATTAGTAAGTCCATTAGTATTGAGTTACACTGCAGGGTGTTGCATTAGTAAGTCCAATGGGACAGGACTACGCTTCAATCTACTGAATTATTAAGTCCAGTCGTGAGGATTTGCACTGCAGTGTACTAAATTCGTAATTCCAGTAGTACTAATTTGAACTTTATAATCTACACATATATGCACGTATACGTGATTAATGTTTGTAATTATGTTTCATAAAACACCGAGGAATTCCATCATACATAAACTGAAAGTTTCAGTTAAAATATAACAACAAAACCTACTACCATATCTGAGTTTGTTATAAAATATCAAGCTATTCCACGAGTGAAATCTTTCGTATTACTCACTTTCGGTTATGTGTGCTATGGATTATCTGGCTAAAGTTTATAAAATGCCTATGGTTGCAGACTGACACAATTTTCATCGTATGAAATGCTTGTGTGTTCTGTCAAACATTTCTTACAATCTAAGGGTAACATGTACTTGTGAAACTAATGTTGTGAACAATGTTCTCTCTATAACGACAGAGATGCGGGTCCGACGGTCCGCTTTTCGATTCCTGGTAGAGACAAGTAACTTTCCTAACCTTCAAGACGTGCAGACCGGCTCTGCAGTTTCCCTGGCTTAAAGCCGTGTGCATTTCGCCACTTATACTTACTCCAGTGCCTGGAGTAAATGAGAGTCGAGTTCTCTGTTCCTTCTGTATGTTTTCAAGACGTGGCCAAGGATTTTTTAGCTTAGTGTCATGAGATATGAAAATTTAATGTGTCCCGAGAGTGACTTAGAGAAGAGCCTTCGGAGCCAATTCTTCTGTCTTCGGTATAATGTAATGATTCCGAGAGCTTTGCGCAGTAAGCAATCAATCTGGAGGTGATTGCCTTTTCTGCCGTGAGCAAAGGGATCCCGTGGCTACAGTAACTGCTATTGTGTTTTCTGACGAAAGAAATCCTAGCAGGTTTGCCAAACAAAACTCATTCATGCATAACTGTTGAAAGTATAAATGTTAACTGATTATATTTTCATTTTGCAGGGATTCCGCCTGTGAGCTTTTGAATGCGCGTGGGGGGTTCGCCTTTTGATTCATTAGACATTGTAGAAAGTAGTAGAATGGAAGAGGAGTTTAATTTGATATACCCCTTGCATTATATAGTTTCAAACATCGACACAACATAGGAATGTGTACTTTGTGAAACTCAATTCACAATACTTAGACACAAGAACATTATAAGATTTTAAATATATATTAAAAATCTTATTTAATATATATATTAAAAATCTTGTAATAATATAACAAATTAAGATGGATTTAACTGAGTGCATTTTAAAAAGTGAACACATAAAATGTCTAAGTACTGTGAAAAAGAATTAGAAATATTCGAGAGAGAATATAATAATATACAGGGTCATCGAAAAAGATGGACGGGATTTGAAACTGCTATAACTTTAAAAGTTGAAACTTGAAACCTTTGAACAAGAAATTGTAAGTAGGGTTATTTTTATGCAAGACGAAGCTCCTCCCCATTTCAGTTGCTTTGTGACTGACGTTTTAAATGAGAAATTCCCTGATGCCTGGATTGGAAGGGGTGGACCAATACCCTGGCCACCTCGAAGCCCAGA
>Ga0131853_10005505_pt1 | contig 22848 bp, 17 predicted proteins | sample TergutLab28metaG_FD_92764 | JGI IMG/M metagenome (GOLD analysis project Ga0131853, IMG submission 92764) | Labiotermes labralis P1 segment gut microbial communities from Petit-Saut dam, French Guiana - Lab288 P1 (version 2) (version 2) | ecosystem: Host-associated > Arthropoda: Insects >...
CATGTTTACATAATCCATAAAGCCCATGTTACCCTTGCGCAGTGCTTCTGCAAGTGCTAGTGGTACTTCTGCTTCTGCTGCTACTACTTTTGCGCGCATTTCCTGTACTTTTGCACGCATCTCTTGCTCTTCTGCCACAGCCAAGGAGCGGCGCTCTTCTGCTTTTGCTTCCGCTACTTTTTTGTCGGCTTCGGCTTGGTCTATCTGCAGTGCGGCACCAATATTGCGCCCTACGTCTATATCTGCAATGTCAATAGATAGGATTTCATACGCTGTACCGGCATCCAAGCCTTTGTTAAGAACGGTTCTGGATATGTTGTCAGGGTTTTCCTGTACTTCGCGGTGGGAGTTTGCAGAACCTACGGTAGTAACAATACCTTCGCCTACGCGGGCAATAATGGTTGCCTCACCGGCACCACCAACAAGGCGTTCGATATTTGTACGTACGGTAACACGAGCGACTACTTTAACTTCAACACCGTTCATAGCCACGCCAGAAACGATTGGGGTTTCGATAACTTTTGGATTTACACTCATGCGTACGGCTTCAAGCACGTCGCGGCCCGCGAGGTCTATTGCCGTAGCTTGGTTGAAAGGAAGCGGCAGTTTTGCACGGTGTGCAGCAATGAGCGCGTTTACAACCGCATCAACACGCCCACCCGCAAGGTAGTGTGCTTCCAACTGGCTTACAGGTATGGGAATACCAGCTTTGGTAAGCATTATTAACGGCATAACAATTTTGTAAGGCACAACACGCCTTAGGCGCATTCCTATTAGCGAGAAAATGCCCACTTTTGCACCACTTGAAACTGCAGAAATCCAAAGCCCAACAGGTACAAAATGCAAAAAGAATATTACAAACAATAGTACGGCAATTGCCACGGCAATGATTACGCCCACCGCAGACGGAAAGGGTGTGTCTACTTGTGCTGCTAGAAATAACATAATAATCCTCCTCTTGTTTAATTCCCGTTTACAACGCTAACTAACACTTTATTTGGCTGCGCGTCAACTACTTTGACAAGTATCCCGCGCTCAACAATTTGGCCGCCGGTGGTTACTTCCACCCTCGTGCCGTTAAAATCTACCTCACCACTGGGGCGAAGTTGGGTTATTGTCTTGCCTTCCTTACCAATAAGACTTGCGATGTCTATTTGCGGTAAATCATCTGCCAAAGAATCGGACAGGATAATTTTGCCATGTAGTTGCTGCCTTCGGATATAAGCGTGTGCAAAAAAGCCGCATACCATTAACACTGACAGGCTGATACCTACAAAAATCCAGCCCATTGGCACAAACAAAACAGCTAAAATTGCCGATGCAACAAGAGCTACAACCCCTACAATGGCACCAATAAAACCATCATAACCGGGCATTATAAGCTCCAGCACAAGAGCCAAGATGCCCAACACTAACAAGAAAATGCATAGTTGCAACATAACAAAACCTCCTAAACTACAATTCCTTTTTACATAAACATACGAAAAAGTCTTACAAAAGTTTACGACTCTGCTGCTTCTTTTGGCGGAGGGGTTAGAACAGGGTCGCGCACACCCAAAACATCAGATTTTAGTATGGGAATTTTAACTGTGCGGCCGCTTATACCCATTTCTACAACAAAGCAGTCTGTACCTACGTCTGCAACGCGCCCAAACATTCCGCTGTTTGTAACTACATTGTCACCCGCTTTAATGTTTGACTGCAATTCCTTCATCTTTTTCTCGCGTCTTCTTTGCGGGAGAATCATCAAGCACCATACGCCTACAAAAACAGCAATAAGTGGGAGGAATGTTAGCCACATTGATGCGGGTTCCTGCTGTGGCGCCGGTGAGGGATGACTTGTTGTCCCGTTTAGCGCTTGCTGTCCTTGGGTTGTTGGCGGAGCGGCCCCTAATTCTTGATGACCTCCTGGCACAACAGCCCCAAGTGATGCCGAATGTTGTATTACCGTTGAAATTGAGTCGATCACTTTTTCATCTGTCCCTTCAATTATGAAAATATACCAACTCCGATTCCAACTATCGCTCAAAACGCACCGTGCGGTGACACGGCGCATCGCTCTGTCAGATAGGTTTAAATTTGAAATTGGTATTAGTACACATCAAACCTATTATATTATCTTATTCCAGATGGTGCAACTTAAAAAATTTTTTTCTAATCTTGAGGTTTTTGCACGTAGAGGATAAAATGTAATTATATCGTGCTGAAAGGAATGGAATCGGAAATGGATATAAAAACGGCACAGGGCAACATATCGCTGGTACGCGCCAATATCGAAAAAGTAATGGTTGGCAAAGGTAATGAAATAGAGTTGGTGCTTATCGCAATGGCCGCAGGCGGTCATGTTCTTTTGGAAGATGTCCCCGGTACAGGTAAAACGACCCTTGCAAAGTCTTTGGCGGCATCCATTGCCGGTACGTTTAAGCGGATACAGTTTACACCGGATCTTTTGCCGTCAGACCTTACCGGCATAAATGTATACAATCCCAAAACAGGGGATTTTACTTTCCGTAAGGGCGGCCTTTTTACCAACATACTTTTGGCCGATGAAATAAACCGCGCCACCCCCCGCACACAGTCGGGCTTATTAGAGTGTATGGAAGAATATCAGATTTCTATAGACGGCGCAACATATGCGCTGGAACCGCCTTATTTTGTGCTGGCAACCCAAAACCCCATAGAAACCCAAGGTACATTCCCTTTGCCGGAAGCCCAGCTGGATCGCTTTCTGATGCAACTTTCCATAGGTTATCCCGATAAAAACGGCGAAGCTGACGTTGTCCGGCGTTTCTTGAATAATAGCCCGATACAAACTTTGGAAGCCGTTATTTCTGCCCAAGAATGGGTGCAGGTACAAAAGACCGTAAGCGAAGTTAAGGTACACCAAGACCTTTGCCTGTACATTGCAGAACTTGCCCAACACACCAGAAACCAAGAAAATGTAGCTATCGGCGTAAGCCCAAGGGCATCACTTGCGCTGGCACAGGCGGCACAGGCATATGCAGTCGTGAACGGACGTGACTTTGTAAAGCCCGAAGATATCAAGTATCTTGCGCCGTATGTTTGGGCGCATAGGCTAACCATGCGTAGTACAGTGCGCGTAGGGGGCAAGGCGCAAGTTGTAGCCAATGCGCTTGCAGAAGTAACCGTCCCAACCGAAGATATTTTTTAACATGGCAACCATCGGAATTTTTATTGCGATTTTGCTCACACTTTATATTGTACGGCGGGCATACTCAGGGTTGTGTTTAAAAAACCTTGATATTAAGCTATCCGTTTCTGCGCAAACGGCAACCGAAGGGGACACTTTGGTTCTTACAGAGGTTTTGACAAACAGCAAATGGCTGCCGCTTCCGTGGGTATCTGCAAAATTTAAAACAGCGAAAGAATTATTGTTTGCGTCTGGCTCTGCCGTTTCAGATGCATACTACCGTAACGATTTGTTTCATATATTAATGCACCAAAAAATTACACGCCGCCTGCCATTCGTATGCAGCAAGCGCGGTTATTATGCCATAGACGGGCTGGAGCTTGCCGCTTGGGATGTTTTGATGGAGAACAAGCATATACGCAAATGCGATTGCAATATTCGCCTTACGGTTTATCCAAGCCCCATTGATACGTCGGAGCTGGATGCGCTTTGCACTTATGTATACGGGCAGTTGCGCACCAGGGTGCCTATAAACCCGGATCCGTTTTCTTTTAGCGGCATACGCGAATATTCATCTTCGGATACGATGAAAGCTATTAATTTCAAGGCGTCTGCCAGGGGAATGGGGCTTATGGTTAATGTCTGGGATTTTACAAACGCCAGGCAGGTTGCTATTTTGCTGGATGCGACACGACATACTGTCTTGTATAACGAATACCCGGAAGAGCGCGCCATAAAAATAGCGGCATCTGTTGCCGAAAAAATGGCTGCAATGGGTACACCAACAAGTCTTATTACCAACGGTAAAAGCATAATTTCCGGCGGGCCATCTAATGTGCCTATGGGGCAAGGCGCACAGCAACTGCATTCCGTTTTGGAATCTTTGGCATACCTTGACTTATCCAACCAAAATATAGAACCCTTTTCCCGGGAAATAGACGATATCGCCACATTCGGCCACCACGAACCGGAGTATTGGCTGATAACGCCTTACTTCTCAAAAAGCGTAGAAGAGTCGTACCTACGGCTGAAAGAAACGGGGGCGCGGGTGGTTTGGATAATGCCTGGGTTAAAACCAAGTGAAACAGATGTTTGCGAGGAGATTATTTTTGTATAGGATATGTTTCTTGGCATGTTATGCTTGCCGGAAGGAACGGCGTAGGAAAATTTATATTAGGCGGTGGACAGGTGCGGCAGGAAATTATTATTGATGGCAAAAATTTTGACGACATGGAAGGTTTTTATTGTGAGATTGAAAAGTTGCTTACAAAGGATTTGGGTTGGAAAATAGGTCGTAATTTGGATGCTTTTAATGATGTTTTACGTGGCGGTTTTGGCGTTCACGAATATGGAGAACCAATAAAGATCATTTGGAAAAACTTCAAGAAAAGTAAAAAAGACTTTGGCTATGAAGCTATTATAAGACAGTATGAATATATTTTGGCTCATCCCCATCCTTTTACGGACATCGACTATGTACAAAGTAAGTTATTAGATGCGAAAAATGGTGTGGGCGAAACTTTGATGGATGTACTTGTCGAAATAATAACAAGTAATGATCCTGGACATAAAAATTGTATGCTCGAAATTCTCGACTGACATGTATTGAGCATTTCCTCACTTGCGGCACATGAACGCAATCCCCCCAATGGAGGTGACACCCTTGACCCTCACACGCAGAATTACAGCCGAAATTATAAACCTAATAACGCATTACGCCTTTGCCTATGGTCTGCTTGCCACACTCATGTTGTGGCTGTTTGAAGACCCTTTCTATGTATGGTACATGGCTTTAATTGCTATACCGTTTGCAATTAATTTCTTTTTGCGGCGTGTTGTAAAAAACATGCTGCTGTTAATACTTATACATGCCACCGTGCCTGCCGCGCTTGTGTTTATCCTTACAATGGACATGTTTGGGGTGCTATGTGTGCTTATAGCTGTGGCATTGGCGGTGCATTCCATATCGTATGCTTTTGGTAAAGCCCCTACTACCAATATGAGTTTTATCATTTTGAGTGTTATGCTTTACGGTACGCTATCTTTATGGGCATCGTACCAAGGAATGTTGCCATTGCCGTTTATCTATCCGCTGGTTTTGGCTGTCATTATCATAGGGCGCACAATATTATTGTCTATGCTGCAGATGGACAAATCGCTAAATGCCCTCCAGTCGCAGGCAAAGCAACCCATCGAAAAAATATTGACTTTCAATTACAAGCTTGTGGCCGGGCTTTTGGCAACCATCATTGTTATGACAGTAGTGCTCTATTTTGTACTGGTTGCCCCCACGTTGCGCACGGCGGTTGGCATGTTCCCCGGCATACCCGATTTTGTGCCATGGGAAGACGATAGCCAAGGATATGTTGACCAGCTCGCACAGGTACCTGTTGGCCATGAGCTTTCGGAATTGATGGGTGAGCCAACGCCGTCTATCGTATGGCAAATAATAGGGCTGTTATTCCGCATTGTAATGACTATTGCCCTGTTTGTAATTGGGGGTGTCCTGATTTTTGCTGTGCTATACTATGCTCCGCGTGCTATTTTCCGCTTCCTTAGTTCCAGTGCGCCTAAAAAACAAGGGGAAGTAATTTCACAGGACATGGAAGATGTGCGGGAGTTTATTTTTCTTGAAAATATTCCAAAACGCAAACGCCCTTTTTGGGGTAAAAGCAAAGAAAACCCTGTGCGCCGTCTGTTTAGGGAAACGGTAGTCAAACATATAAAAAAAGGTGTACCAATACAACAGTCGGATACACCAACGGAAATGTCCCTTCGTATAAGCGCGGAAGATATTAGCAAGCTAGCGGACGAGTATGCCCAAATAAGGTATAAACCGCAGCCCTAACCCAGTATCTGAATTATCTCTTCTGCTGTAGTATTGCCGGCCAAAAGGTGGCGTATGGCACTTGACTTAAACATACTGTCTTTGCGTAATTCGGTGGCAAACGGGTAAGGGCGTGTGCTCATATCTCGGCGCATTTCTTCATCCATTACTATATATTCGTATATTGTAAAGCGTCCTTTGTACCCTATGTTTGCGCAATTGTCGCAACCTTTCCCTTCAAAAACCTTTGTATTCTCTGGTAAATCAAGAATCCCCGCTTGCTGTGGTGTAAGCATAGTGGGCGCGATACAATCTGTACATATTTTGCGCGCCAGCCTTTGAGAAATCACGCCGCTAAGCGCAGATGCCGATAAATATGGCTCTATTCCCATGTCTAAAAGGCGTTCTATTACACCAGCAGCATCGTTGGTGTGCAGGGTGCACAACACCAAGTGCCCTGTTATCGCAGCTTGTATAGCAATGCGTGCGGTTTCTTCATCACGTATTTCCCCAATCATAATAACGTCGGGGTCTTGTCTTAGAATATGCCTTAGTGCATCGGCAAAAGAGAAGCCTGCCGCTCTTTCTACATTAACATGGTTTATACCTACTATGGGGCTTTCTACAGGGTCTTCTACTGTGATAATGTTTTTATGCTCGTTATTTAGCTCTGCCATGAAGCTATTCAGGGTTGTGGATTTCCCGCTGCCTGTAGGACCGGTAATACAAATTGCGCCATACGGTTTATGAAATAGTTCTGTAAGGCGGGCTAAATCGTCAGGGAAAAAGCCCAGGCCGGTTTTGGGGATAGCCCCGGCACTGCCATATAACAGCCTAATAACGGCTTTTTCCCCAAAAACAGTTGGCAGTGTGCTTAGCCTAAATTCAATTTTCTCGTTGCCAAGGCTCATTGTAAAACGACCATCTTGCGGGCGCCTTTTTTCGGATATATCCATGCCACTCATGATTTTTAGGCGCGATACAACATTGGACAGCAGCGAAATACATACGCTGTTGTACGTTATCAAATGGCCATCTATACGTAACCGGCTACGCAACTCGTTGCCAAACGGCTCTATGTGTATGTCGCTGGCGCGGTTTAAAATGCCGGATTCTATAAGCGAGTCTATGAAGCGCACGGCCGGTGCCAGCGAGACTTCTGCTAATGTTTCGGGGGTTTGTGTGTCCGTAAGCTGGCCCGGGTGGGTATCTGTTAAAAATTGAGAAGCGATGGTATCCATTGCATCATGCGCCAATACTAAATTAATATGTAGGCGAATGTCCTCTGCATGAGCGAAAACGGGCACGATAAACATGCCCGTTATGTCTGATAAGTCAGCTATAGCTGCAGTGCTGTTTTGGTCAACCATTGCCACCCACAGGTGGTTATTTTTACGCTTTATAGCCAACACCTGATGCTTTGTCGAGTATTCGTACCCAAGGAGCTTTGCCGCTTCTGTGTCTATGGCAGAAAGGTTTAAAGCCTCGGTACTCATTATTTTATTTCGGTAAGGATTTTGTTAATATCGTTGCTGTTTGCGGTGCTGCCCGCAGGGCGGGTTTTGATTACACCCTTAATGGTATGTGACAATAATTCCAATTCTGACTCTGTAAGATGAGAAATTAGAGTCGATACCTTTTTGCGATACGTGTCTTTTAACCGTTCCCGCTTTTCGCGAGCTGATATGGTTTTGTTTGGTTCTGCAAAAAGGCTGTCAAGCGTAATGCCAAACACACGCACCAATTTTTCTAAAGTTACTGGGGTTGCACCTCTTTCCCCGCGCTCAATTAACCCGAGGTGCGATGTTGTAAGGTCAATGATTTCTGCAAGTTCTTCCCTTGTAATTTTCCTTGCTTCGCGCTCTCCCCTGATGTTCATACCAATTGTCTTGTCGATGCGTATTTTGTCTAGGCGTGTTCTTTTTCTATCCACGTCCACTGCCTCCCAAGTTGTAAGAAAAATTTTAAAGCATTTAATATATTGTAATTTGTTGACGCAATTTGCGGAAGCTACATATTGCATATAAATATATGTGTCTTTTTGGGTTTCCGGTTAGGACCGGCGTAAAATCATATAAAAATGCTCCTTCCTAAGTATAGAACTAAAAATTTGTCATGTCCGATTTTTGGTGATATACTTCTACCATATTTAGAATACTTCAAAATGAAGGTGTTGGCAAATGGCAAGAAGAGTTGGTAGCTCAAAATCAAAAGGTGGCAAGAGTAGTTCCCCTGCAATAAGAAAAGAAGCCCGGTGCTGGGGTATGGGGGCCATAGGTATTTTGCTGCTGGTTGCAGTGCTTATACCCGACAGGGTTGGGGTTGTTGGGCGTTTTGTTCACGGCTTACTTTTGGGAGCCTTTGGCTTTGGCGGGGTCGTGTTGCCTATCGCTTTTATTTGCTTTGCTGTTTTTGGTCTAATTTCCAAGGAAGCCCGCTTTCCCTTTGTGCGCGGTATAATCACAGCTTGGCTTGCGCTTGCATGGTTACATATCATTTTTTTCAGGCTGGACGAATCCTATACGGGTATCGAATATCTTAGAGCTGTTTACAATAGCGGGCGTTTGCTTGGCGGGGGCGTTTTGGGGGCGTTTTTGGGGAATTTGTTTGTGACGGCACTGGGTGTAATCCCCTCTATCATTGCGATAAGCATTTTGATAGTAATTTTGCTGATATTTATAACGGGGCGTTCTTTTACAAGCCTTATTAGCCGCGGTGTGGATAAAGCCCGCGATTTATATGACGAAAGAGCCGCCCGCAATGATGACTATTTTGATGATGACGAAGCGCAGGAGTTAAAGCCGCCGCTAAAAACTAAAAAGAAAAACCCTGCAGAATTGAAGCCGTTGGCGGAACGCCGCAAAGACCATAAAAAGGTTAACCAAAGGGCCGACCTGATAGATATTGATGCGGCCAATTCGTCGGAAGATGAAGAATATACGGTTTTGCTCGTCCAGGAAGAACTGGACAATGTGCGTTTGGGTGCGCGGGGGGCGCAAGAAATCGCACCGTTTTTGCGCGATGGCAGGCATAGGAAGAGGAGCGATAACCCCAGGGTTTTGACATTTGATGGCAGTGGTGAACAATTCTTTGAGGATACGGCAGAACCGCAGGCGTATACGCAAGATTTTGCCGAAGACAATGTTGACGATTATAGCCAAGATTATTTTGACGACGAGGGTAATACGCCGTTTGTGGTGAGGGGCTTGGTTGACGGTGCCGAAATGTCCCCATTGTTTGAGTATGACGAAGACAGTGACCCGGTAGAATACGACGAATACACACATGTCAGCCGTCTGGCAGGCGCAGACCCTCAAGTTTTGTCGGCGGATGCCATGCAGGCAACACCGGCCGAACCCAACTACGAAGATTTCGAACTACCGCCGCTGGATTTGCTGGCGCAAAATAGCAAACCAGGCGCCGGAGCCGAATCCCGCATGAAGGTTTTAGAAAATTCTCATATATTAGAAGAAACGCTGCGCAGCTTCCGCATAGAGGCAAAAGTAGTGGAGGTTAGCGTTGGCCCTACCGTTACCAGGTACGACCTTGCCCCGGGGCCGGGTGTTAAAGTCAGTTCCATTGCCAACCTTTCTAACGATTTGGCGCTTAGCCTTGCGGCGCAGGGTATCCGTATAGAAGCACCAATCCCGGGCAAGTCGGCAGTTGGTATAGAAATACCCAACAAAGAACCGCAGGGTGTTTTCCTGCGCGAAATAATTGAATGCGAACGGTTTGAAAATTTCCCGTCGAAGCTTGCGTTTGCCGTGGGTAAGGACATTGCGGGCAATCCGGTGGTTGCGGACGTTGCAGATATGCCGCATTTACTTATCGCAGGCGCAACCGGTGCAGGTAAAAGTGTATGTATCAACACGCTAATAGCCAGTTTGCTGTACAAAGCGCGTCCGGACGAAGTTAAACTGCTGATGATTGACCCCAAAGTGGTGGAACTGAGTGTCTACAACGGTATCCCGCATCTATTGATACCGGTGGTTACCGACCCTAAAAAGGCATCCGGGGCGTTAAACTGTGCTGTGCAAGAAATGGAAAGCCGTTACAACGCTTTTGCAGAAACCGGATGCAGGGATTTAAAAGGATATAACCGCCACTTATCAGATAATGACGAACAGAGCCTACCGCAAATAGTCATTATCATAGACGAGCTTGCCGACCTTATGATGACATGTAAAGGCGAGGTAGAAGAGGCCATTTGCCGCTTGGCGCAAAAGGCCCGTGCGGCGGGTATTCATTTGATTGTAGCAACGCAGCGCCCGTCGGTAGATGTTATCACAGGGTTAATTAAAGCGAATATACCGTCACGCCTTGCGTTTGCGGTGTCCAGCGGTACGGATAGTAGGACGGTTTTGGATATGCATGGAGCCGAAAAACTGCTTGGCAGGGGGGATATGTTATTCCTCCCAAGGGGGCAAAGCAAGCCTATACGTGTGCAGGGCGGGTTTATTTCGGATAAGGAAGTAGAACAATTGGTTGCGTTTTTGAAAGCGCAAGCACCCGCAGAGCATACAACTGAAATGATTCAGCAGGTAACTATGCCCGGCAAAACCAAAATCGAAGGTGAGTTAGACGAATTTTTCCATGATGCGGTAGACTTTTTGCTGGTGAAGGGCAAGGCCTCTACCAGTATGCTGCAACGGCAGTTTAGGATTGGATATAACCGTGCTTCGCGCCTTATGGACGATTTGGAAGTGCGGGGCATTGTAGGGCCCGAAGATGGTGTAAAGCCGCGGAAGGTGACGATCACGAGAGAGGAGTACCGGGAAATTTATGGAGAGTAAAATTATAGACGGCACAGCCCACGCGGCGGCAATACGCAGGGAAGTGAAAGAAATTGTAGATACAGGGGTTGTAAAAAATCCTCATTTGGCGGTCGTGTTGGTTGGAGAAAACCCGGCATCACTTGTGTATATAAAGCACAAACGCAACGCCTGCAAAGAAGCCGGTATAAAATTTACATTACATTCCTTGCCGGAAACCGCTACACAGCAGGAAGTTTTGGGCGTTATTGATGCGCTAAATAACGATCCAAGCGTACATGGGTTGCTGGTGCAGCAGCCGTTACCGCCGCAGCTTAACACCCATGAGGTGGTGTTAAGGGTGAACCCGAAAAAAGACGTAGACTGCCTACACCCCCATAATCTAGGATTGGTTGCCATGGGGCAGGCGCACATACTGCCATGTACCCCCAGCGGGGTGGTTAACCTGCTAAAGCGGGAATCCATAGACATAACCGGCAAACACGCTGTAATTGTTGGGCGCAGTAACATTGTTGGTAAGCCGCTTGCGTTTATGCTTTTAGAGGAAAACGCAACCGTGACCATTTGCCACAGCAGGACAAAAAACCTACCCGAAATTTGCCGTCAGGCCGATATTCTTGTAGCGGCAATTGGCAAACCAAAATTTATAGCTGCCCATTATGTAAAAGAAGGCGCGGTCGTAATTGATGTTGGAATAAACCGCGAAAATAGTAAACTTTGCGGCGATGTAGATTTTGAAAATGTTAAATGCAAAGCATCACATATAACACCTGTGCCCGGCGGTGTTGGCCCAATGACAGTTGCTATCCTAATGGAAAACTGCATAAGGGCGTATCAGTTGCAAAATTAAAGCTTTGGTTAAGTTCTTTGAAAAAGCTGTGTGGGCGAAGCTCATGGTTTTCATCCAAAGGAGGCGGCAATGTCTAACGTATATTTAGTATCACTGGGCTGTGACAAAAACCGTGTAGACGGCGAGGTGATGATAGGTACTTTGCGCATGGCAGGTTACACCGTCATTCATGACCCGGCACAGGCCAAGGCTATTGTTGTAAACACATGCGGCTTTATTCGCGACGCGGTTCAGGAAAGTATTGATTTGATTTTAGAGCTTTCGGAGCATAAAATAGACGGAGAATGTCAAGCATTAATAATAGTTGGGTGTATGGCGGCGCGCTATAAAGACGAGATTTTGGAATCGATTCCGGAAGCCGATGTCATTATAGGCGTTGGGGAATACGAGAATATCGCGAATGTGGTGGAAAGGCTGATAGGCGCATCTTCCGGAGAAAAGGGCGGGGACGCGGGTAAAGCGCGGCTGTTAGCCCGTTCCGACGACCTCACGCCGCATATTGGCTATGTAAAAATAGCCGAAGGCTGTGATAACCATTGCACCTACTGTACAATCCCGTCAATCCGCGGGGCGTACAAGAGCCGTACTATGGAAGATATTTTGGAAGAAAGCCGCCAGCTGGTTGCCGCCGGGGCCAGAGAATTGGTACTGGTGGCCCAGGATACCGCCCTGTATGGCATAGATATTTACAAAGAAAAAAAATTGCCCGAATTGTTGCGCAGGCTTGCAGATACGTCGGGCGTAACGTGGATTAGGCTAATGTATGCCTACCCCGAGCATATAACACAGGAGCTTATTGACACCATGGCAGAACTGCCGCAGGTATGCAATTATATAGACATGCCAATCCAGCATAGCGACCCGGCAGTGCTTAGCCGTATGGGGCGTAAAGGTGACAAATATTCTCTTATCGCTTTGATAAACGCGTTGCGTACGGCAATGCCTAACATCGCCATACGCACTACACTAATTGTGGGCTTCCCGGAAGAAAGCTCTCAAAATTACAGACACATGTTGCGCTTTGTACGCGAGGTCGAATTCGAACGTTTAGGAGTGTTCCCATATTCGCGCGAAGAAGGCACGCCTGCGGCAGCAATGCCCTTACAAGTACAAGAGCGGGTTAAGAAAAGCAGGCTTGCTCGCATTATGGAGTTGCAGCAGACGATTCATTTCGAAAAACAATCGTCGCATGTGGGCAAAGTTATACCTGTCATGGTAGATTTTCAGATAGAGCAAGGCAAATACGCCGGCCGTACCCAATGGGATGCCTATGAAGTAGATACAGTCGTAAATTTCACGTCCGAAGAAACATTAACGCAAGGAAATGTCTATCCGGTAAAAATATTAGGTAGCTACCAATACGATTTGAGGGGAAAGCATGAACCTGCCCAATAAAATTACAGTAAGCAGAATACTACTCATTCCGGTGTTTTTGCTTGTGTACTTCCTGCAGCCATTTACAGACGTTGTAAACACATGGCTGGCACTGTGTCTTTTTGTTATAGCCGCCGCTACAGATGCGCTGGACGGCTATTTGGCGCGCAAATTGAAATTGATAACAAACTTTGGGAAGCTGATAGACCCCCTGGCGGATAAGTTGCTGGTATGTTCTGTGCTTGTGGCGTTTACCGCTACGGGTGCAGTGCCCGCTTGGGCAACAATCCTAATTATAGCGCGTGAATTTTACATTTCCGGGTTTAGGCAGCTTGCACTGGAGCAAAACCTAGTAATGGCGGCAACAGCACTTGGGAAAGTGAAAACCGTCTTTCAAATCGCGCTCATTGTGTATATTCTGTTCCCGTTCGAAGTTCTTATTTTTGCACCTGTAACGTGGGCGTTGATAATTGCTGCAGTGGTGTTTACGCTGTGGTCCGGGTGGGATTATACGGCTAAAAACCTTCACGTTTTCAATAGTGGGGGTAACTAAGGAGATTTTTAGTATGAAAGAAGCGAACTTCAGCTTCTTTCATCGGAATATTTTGCCTTCCGCAGGAGGGAGGGCTTTGCCCGACGGAAAGGAATTGAATATGACCGCAGAAATTTTAAGCGTGGGGACGGAACTTTTGTTAGGAAATATTGTAGACACAAACGCTGCTTTTTTATCGCAGGAACTGGCCGGGCTTGGCGTATCTGTTTTTCGTCAAACCACGGTAGGCGATAACCATAAGCGGCTTTTTTGCGCTTTAAGCAATGCGTTTGAAAATGCGGATATGGTTGTGATTTCCGGCGGGCTTGGGCCTACGCAAGACGATATAACCAAAGCGGTAGCAGCCGAATATTTTGGGCTGGAACTTGTATTGCACCAAGAATCCCTGAGGCGCGCAAAAGCGCGCTTCGCAGGGCGCGAACGGCCAGAAAATATAGAGCGCAATGCGATAATCCCGGAGGGTTCGCATGTGCTGCAAAACGATAACGGCACTGCTCCCGGGGTTGTGCTTGAAGGCAAATCTGCTAAAACGCTTATTTTGCTGCCCGGCCCCCCTCACGAAATGATGCCTATGTTCACAAATTATGTAATCCCTTTCCTAAGAGAAAAAAGCGGCGAAGTTTTCATATCCCGCACCTTAAAAATAATAGGTCTTGGCGAAAGTAAAGTAGAATCTATGCTTGACGACTTGATAACCGCCCAAACCAACCCGACAATTGCCCCATATGCGAAGGTTGGGGATGTCCATGTACGCTTGACCGCATCTGCAGAAAACGAGGCCGCCGCGGAAGCATTGATAAACCCATTATCCGCAGAAATTCATAGCAGGCTTGCCCCGCACATCTATAGCAGCGATGGTTCGACACTGCCGGAAGTTGTGATAAAGCTGCTAAAAACGCAAAACCATACCCTTGCTATTGCAGAATCTTGCACAGGCGGGCTTATTATGTCCGAGTTGGTATCAGTCCCAGGTTGTTCTTCTGTAATTTTGGAAGGGCTTTGCACTTATTCTAATGAGTCAAAAACTGTGCGCCTTGGGGTGGACGCAAATTTAATAAGGATGTACGGCGCAGTGAGTGCAGAAGTTGCAGCTGCCATGGCAGAAAATATAGCAAAAACATCTGGCGCAACTATCGGTATATCCACAACAGGCGTGGCAGGCCCGGACGGTGGCACTCCGGACAAGCCTGTAGGGCTGGTATACATCGGCCTGTGCATAAACGGTAAAACTGAAACGGCAAAACTCAATTTGGTTGGAAGCCGCAATACTGTACGCATTCGTGCGTCAAGCCAGGCGTTAGACATATTGCGCCGCCAACTAGAATGTTTTTTGTAGACACTTCCCCCAACCCGAAATATGTATTACAATAGACTCATTGCCGTTGTGCAAGAAGTCCAATATAAATATCCCGAAGGGAGAAACTAAAAAATGCCAAAAAAAGCAGCAAAGTCAGAAGCCAAGAAAAAAGATGCCGTAGTCTTGGACTCGCCGTCCGCTAAGGAGGAAGCGTTACATAACGCCTTGTCCAATATCGAGAAGCAATTCGGCAAAGGTGCCGTTATGAAAATGGGCGAAAAAATGGGTGATACGACCATTCCTGTAATAACAACGGGAATACTAAGTATCGACCTTGCCTTGGGCGTGGGCGGCATGCCAAAAGGGCGCATAGTGGAAATATATGGCCCAGAGTCGTCGGGTAAAACCACTTTGGCGCTTCATGTGGTTGCAGAACTGCAAAAACTAGGTGGCATTGCAGGTTATGTAGATGCGGAACATGCGCTAGACCCTGTGTATGCAAAAAAACTTGGCGTAAATATAGATGAATTGTATATATCCCAGCCAGACGATGGCGAGCAAGCGTTGGAAATAGCCGAAGCAATGGTACGTTCTGCCGCGATAGATATTGTGGTGGTGGACTCGGTTGCGGCACTGGTGCCCAGGTCGGAAATTGAAGGCGAAATGGGTCAAAGTTCTGTTGGCGTACAAGCCAGGCTTATGTCGCAGGCGTTACGCAAGCTTACGGGCATAACCCATAAGACCAACTGTATCGTCATTTTTATAAACCAGTTGCGCGATAAAATCGGTGTAACGTATGGCAGCCCCGAGACTACAACCGGCGGCCGCGCGCTTAAATTTTACTCGTCCGTGCGGGTAGATATCCGCAGGGCAGAGGCAATAAAAGTTGGCGAAGCCACCGTTGGTAACCGTACTAAAATAAAAATTACCAAAAATAAGGTGGCACCGCCTTTCAAAACCTGCGAAGTGGATATTATGTATGGTGAAGGGATATCCAAGCTGGGGGATTTGTTAGACCTTGGCGCGCAAATTGGATTGGTGCAAAAAAGCGGCTCGTGGTTCTCGTATGGGGATATCCGGCTTGGGCAAGGCCGGGAAAATGCAAAGCAATACCTGCGCGACAGCATAGAAACCGCATACGAAATAGAAAGCAAAGCACGTGAACATTTTGGCATGAAGCCGTTGGAAGCCCTTGCATCGCCGGAGAATTTTATTCCTGTAGATGCGGACAAGCTGGCAATAGAAGTCATTGAAGATATCGACGACAACGCACTGGAAATAGAAATACTGGAATCTGATTTAGACGAATAATAGGAGGCTTTAACTAAAATGCATAGTGCGATTGGTGAGATAAAAATTTTTGCGGCAAATGCAAACCAGCAGTTGGCGAAGGCCATAGTAAACCACCTTGGCTTGGAACTAGGAAAGTCTGTATCACAACGGTTTGAAGACGGCGAGTGGGACATACGGGTAAACGAAACTGTACGCGGCAAAGATATCTTTATTGTACAGTCTACGGCAACAACGCCCCACGGGACGGCCAACGACCACCTGATGGAACTGCTTGTAATGATAGATGCAATGCGCCGTTCTTCTGCGGGCAGAATTACCGCAGTTATCCCATATTTCGGGTACGCAAGGCAAGACCGTAGGGACCGCTCTCACGCCCCAATAAGTGCAAAACTGGTTGCGGACATGATAACCGTGGCCGGTGCAGACCGCATTCTTTCTATGGATTTACATTCTCCGCAAGTTCAAGGCTTTTTCAATATTCCATTTGACCACTTATCCGGCGTGCATACATTTGTGAACTACTACCGCGACAAAGGGTACGATTTAAGCGACTACGTTGTGGTATCGCCTGATTTTGGCAGCGTTTCGCGCTGTAATATTTTTGCAGAAGCATTGGGAATACCCCTTGCCATTGCGGAAAAACGCCGAGACCCGGAAACAGGCAAACCCAAGGTTGCCAATTTCATTGGCGATGTAGCCGGGAAAAAAGTAATAATAATTGACGATGTGCTGGCCAGCGGCGGCTCGCTTAAAGAAGTTTCCAAAAAATTGATTGAGGACGAAAATGCCGAATCCGTTTATGTCTGCATTATCCACCCTATGCTTTCGGGCAATGCAATCCAAACAATAGCAGACTCTCACGTTTCAGAAGTTATTGTGCTGGACACTATCGAAATCCCTGCCGAAAAACGCCACCCCAAAATTGTACGGCTTTCTGTTGCGGAATTATTTAGCAAAGCCATAAAAGGCATACATGACCATGAGTCTATCGGTCGGTTTTCCCGAAATTCGAGAGGTGTTTTGCTTAGGGATTAGACCTGCGATATAACCGCTGCACTTCTTCTTTCGTAATGCAGCCGGTAAGCAAAACACCGCATAAGTAGATAGTCATAAGTATACAAATACCAATTACAAGCCCCAAACGCAGCCCTGCCACCTCAAACAGCCAACGCGTTGCAATAAGTCTTGCGACAAACCCGGCGGCAAGGGCTGCGATTAGGGGCTTTATCATCCATTTTGAGTATTCCATTTCTATTGGCATAAACTGTTGCACTTTGCGCAGCCCCAGCGCAATAACAACAAGTAAGCTGACAAGCCAGCCAAAAATATAACCGATTAATCCAAACTGGGGCACAGCTACATATATGAAACCAATGCTGATTGCGGACGAAAGCAAGGCGTTGCGGAAGATAAACATTTGGCAGCCCAGCCCGTTTAACACACCGGAAATTACGATTTGCATGTAAATGAAAGGACACATTATGCCCAAAAGCTGTAACATGAGCCCAATGGGCTGGTTATAAATGGCCATCCCAAGCTCGTGCGAAAAGAATAGGAACAATGCCGCTGCGCCCATGCCTGTTATAGATGCAAAAAGCAGCGACTTGGATGCTATTGCAGATACGCCGCGTAAATCTTTAGCGGTTACGGCTTCGGACACAGCCGGTACCAGTGTAACGCTAAGTGCTGTCAGCACTGCCGTTGGGAAAAATATCAGCGGAATGGCCATGCCGTTTATGCGTCCAAATTCGCTAATGGCTTCTGTCGCGGAAAGGCCGAATAATTGCAGGCGTTGGGGAATCAAAACATTTTCCCATGCCGAAAGCAGCGACCCAGCAACACGATTGCCTGTTAGAGGCAGTGCCATGCACATGATTAATGTGAAAATTTGTGCGTTGGTGAGAGATGCTTTGTTTTGCTGGGTGTGGGCGGCGCGCTTGCGTTTAAGTTTATACGCCGCAAAAACAAACCCGCAAGAAAACACTTCTTCCCCAACAATGGCAACAAGTGCGACTGCTGCTGCATATTCTAACCCAAGCGGCACAAACCTAGCCGCCAACATGTAGACTATTATCATGCGCACAATTTGTTCTAATACCTGGTTTAGTGCCGGTATTTTTGCTTCTTGCAACCCAATAAAATACCCGCGCATACAAGTGCCTGCCGCCATAAATGGGAACGCAAATGCAAGTATCTTCAAAGGCAGCAATGTACGCATGTCCCCAAAGAAATGCATTGCCAAAAATCCTGCCCCAAAGTAAAGCAGGGCCGACAGCAAAATACCAAGCAGCGTAGTAATAATCACAGACTGCCGCAGCATGCGTTTCATGTTTCCATGTTCGCCGCGGGCATGTTCCTGTGCCGTTAGTTTAGATACCGTCGTGTTAAAACCTGCACAGGAAATGCTCCAGGCCAGGGCGTATACCGGCATAATCAGCTGGTACAGCCCCATGCCCTCTGCCCCCATCAAATTAGACATGTATATGCGGTACACAAAGCCCAAAATCCGGGTTATAATCCCTGCAAGGGTAAGAATGAGTGCGCCCGTTAAAATGCGTTTGCGGTTTATGATGTCCACCTCCATTATTTGTAATATATGAAGGTTATGGTGTAGTCATGACGAAAAAAGAAGGGAATGTCTTCATTCAACTGGAATCCACAACTCGCAAATACCGTTTTCGTCAAAGGACTCACAATGAAAAGGAAATTCCAAGTCGATAGTCGCACCGCCTAGAACCGGTGCGTTTTGCTCGAAAAGTGCAAAAAATTCATGCCATGTGGCTAATATAGGTGCTCCTTCTGGTACTGTAGCCACAGCAAAACGAGTCGCAGGTACTTCTATACAGGTTGAACCCTCAGTGGCAGGGGATTGGGTTGGGGTTTCCACACCAAAATGATAAATCATAACGTTATCTTTTGTCATCCACGCAATAAAGTACAAATGGTCTGAAATAGACCGCAGCTTGTCCTCGTACTTCCTTCTAAGCACTGCACAGTCTTTTTCAAGATTTTCTTCGCTTGTTTCAACAGAATAACCTGACACATAAAAAGTGCCTTTGTTTTCAAACCTTACGTCCATTATAATCTCCTCCAAAAATGATATACATAAGTATTAGCATAGTAAATGCGACAACCGTGCGTCATATTTCAAAAGTTAATTGTCTATATGTGTTATATTTTTGCCAGCTTTTAATCTTGCAAGCCGCGGGGTAAGACAAATTGTAAAATACTTGAAATAGTTGTGTGTGTGTGGTAAAACATTAGCAAGGATTAGACTATCAAAAGCCTGTTCTTTGATAGTTATTTTTGGCATCAAAATTTGGAAGGAGTACTGTGTATGAAACGGTTTTTATCATCACTGCTTGTATGTGCTTTTGTCTTGGGTTTAATTGGCGCCTTCTCGCCGAAGCCAGTCTTCGCTTGGAGTCCTGACCTCGCCCTTGACAGGCCAGCCAAGACAAACTCGGCGTGGAATGCCAATTTCCCGCCAGACCTTGCCGTTAATGGCAACCCCGGAAACCGCTGGGCAGCGCGAGCCCGCGAAAACGTGTGGATTGGGGTCGATTTGGGAAGCTCACAAACCTTTGACACGGTTGCAGTCATAGACTTCAACGAGCGTATAAGGGGATTCCGAGTCGAAATAATGAATGACGAAGACGAATGGAACGCGCTTCCGCATATGCGCATAGGCGCTGGGGAGCAAGAGGGATTATGGGAGCAAGGCTCGTGGGTAACTGTGCCGGGTTCCGAAGGTATTGGAGCACTTGCCACCGACCCGCTGACCCAGATGGCGATACTTACGTTTGAACCAGTGACTGCCCGTTTTGTCCGCTTTGTAATGGTGGATTCCATTAGTGAACCCAGCTTATGGCAGTTTAGCATTTACAACAGCCAGGGCACGGGCGGCGTAGGCCCCGGAAGGCCAGAGCTTGGTTTTGGCATGGTGTTCTGCGATCTGTTTGGCGAGGTAACCGCGCAGGAAGTCGAATATGTCAAAGCATTTGCCCGCAGGCTTTTTGAAAACCACCCCCAACAAGGTTGGCACAATGCTGGAAACAACCTTAGTTTTGGGCTTATAGGCACAACATACCAATCTTTGGCGAGAATATACGAGGTAACAGGCGACCTCGAAATACTTGAACTGATGGTATACGCCGCCGATAGAATGGTCATGTCGCGCAACGACATGCCGTGGGGCCCGGCTCAGACGTTTTGGACTGGCAGGGTAGAGCCGGTATGGTCTAACAGGCTGGACGGACAGGGTCAGCCAGACGGCCGGGTATACGCCCCCGATAGCGAGCAGGGCGATGCCATGGGGCATCTCTACACCCTTGCGCTGTATATTATCAGAAGGCCGGAGATTCACGACATGGCTGTGCCGGGCGGCGACCCGTTCAGTTTTGGGGCGACTTTCCTTGAGCGCGCCGCGACTTTTATTGCCCGTGCCGACGAAACCATGAATGAATATGTATATCCGACGTTCATCCGCAATATAGGGACAGCGCAGAATCCACGCTACGTAATCGCTTACCCCGAAAATAACCCTGCCTTCGCAGCCGCAGCCGCCGGTGCCGCCAGCGATGCAAGTAACCACGCCGGTAGGATAATGCCAACCAACCGCATGGTCATGGTGGCTCATGCGCTGCAACGCGCCGCCGAAGTCTATGACGCGCTGGGCATAAACCAAGAAAGGGCGGCGCATTTCCACAATATCGTGGAAGAGGCACTGAATATCTACGTCCTTTCGCTCGAACCAGGCCGCCTAAGTACGCCTCAATTCCCTACGTTCACTTGGTCATACTGGCCAACGGGCGGCGGCAATGTAGGGCTCAACTCTGGCGCTACCGAAACGGACGACCACGCCGACTACGATTATGAGGGCTTATGGCGGATGACCCATGTGGGCAGGTATAATCTTGACCCCGTGCGCCTTGCTGCTGCCCCGCATCTGGCGGGTGTCGATACGATTGAAGAAGTGCTGCTAAGGAAAGGCAATACCGTTGTTTTCCAAATATTTGACAATGATCCGGCTTCGCCGAACTTTAGGCGGTTCAACCGCAACGTAAACCAGACAGACTCCAGATGGGTGGACAATACCAGAGGCCATTTCTGGCTGATGGCATCACATATGCCGTACCCGTCGATGGACATGGACAACCCAATCAACGTGCTGGACGTTGTGACCCCGGCGGTTATCACCGGGACGCGCACCAGCATCAAAAACTTCGGGAATATCCTGTATCAACAGGCGTTGATATGGGGCGTATGCCCCGAAGCGGGCGCGCCTATCGGCCTTTGGGCAGATGGCCCCAACCCCGGCCCGCAACCCGGCGTAGTCCTGCCGCCTGCGGCACCCAGGCATGAACTGGTCACATTCAACGATAGCAGCGTGGCAATTACCGGTGACGCCATCCGCGGCGAAACGCTTACCGCAGTTGTGACGAACGCGCCAGTGGGTGCGAACCTTGCGTTCCAATGGCAGCGCGGTTCAACCCCGATTGACGGCGCGACAGGCAGCACGTATGTTTCGACGATTGACGACGTAGGCTTCACAGTGCGCGTCGTGGTCACGGCAGACAATGTCGCGGGCTCGTTGACAAGCGCAAACAGTGCTGTAATCCAAAGAGCCCCTGGCGACCCCGACCCGGGTGCGCCGCAAGCTAACGTTGACATGACAGGATTCCTCAGGCCGGTGCCCGCCGGTACCGTGAATGCGAACACCAGCCTTGCCCCCGGGCAGATTGAGGTCGTGCGTTACGGCGCGGATTCTCACGAAGGTGTCAACGTACCTTTAAGGGGATTCAGCCCGGCGACCTACAGGTGGGGAACCAGCATGAGCAGCGCTTCCGCCAGCTTTGTGAGCGGCGGTGTACACACCGTTATCCACACGTTAAAATCAGCCAACTTCATTGCGGATTTTGGCGAGATAAGCGAGATAACCTCATTCAACGTGCAGATAATAAACAACGCTGCGTATTTTATGAATTTTTTCATCTCTGACGACGGTATAAACTGGACCATGGTTACGGAAGGGCTAAGCGGGACGGGTCTGTCCAGGATTACGCTTACCCAAGCATACCACCCAGCAAATGCACTGGCTGACGTAAATTATGCTACGTGGAGGCTGGCAGGGGGAGCGAACACAAATATTTTGATTGCTTCTGGCGCACCAATTCATGCCCGCTATTTTATGATAGCAGGTTACGGACGCGCCAATAACGCGCATGATGCGACCGCTCCAAACGTTGTATGGTACGACTTCCGCAACCTGAGTTTCTTTGGGCCGTTCGAAGCCAATCCTGTGACGGGCGTAACGCTGAACATGAACGCAACTACGCTGGTTGCCGCAAGCACCGAAACGCTTACAGCGACAATCACCCCGGTAGATGCTATGACTACAGGCGTTACATGGGCGAGCAGCAACCCTGCCGTTGCAGTTGTGAATAACGCAGGCGTAGTGACCGCTCTAACCCCGGGTACAGCGACAATTACGGTCACCACCGAAGATGGCGGGCATACGGCGGAATGTATCGTTACGGTCACGCCGTTCGTCGGGCCTGTTGCAACCCGGCTGGTATTCTACAACGAAATAAGCAATAACACCGAAACGGCAAATTCATTGGCCCCCGCCGAAGGTGACCTTGCGCTTGGCGCGACGGACACAGCCGGGGATGGCTTACCCACGGCGGCATGGGGTGCCGCGCAAAACGCCGGGGTGAACGGGACACAGG
>Ga0131853_10005506_pt1 | contig 22848 bp, 15 predicted proteins | sample TergutLab28metaG_FD_92764 | JGI IMG/M metagenome (GOLD analysis project Ga0131853, IMG submission 92764) | Labiotermes labralis P1 segment gut microbial communities from Petit-Saut dam, French Guiana - Lab288 P1 (version 2) (version 2) | ecosystem: Host-associated > Arthropoda: Insects >...
TCCAAATATTCTCCTCAACACCATGTTCTCAAACACCCTCAGCTTCCTTTCCTCCCGCAATGTCAGCGACCAAGTTTCACACCCATACAAAACAACCGGCAAAATTATAGTCCTATATATCTTAATCTTTAAATTTTTGGATAGCAACCTAGAAGACAAAAGATTCTGCACCGAATGATAGCAAGCATTTCCTAACCTCAATCTGCTCTTAATTTATTCCGGAATAGAATTTTAATTTGTTAAAGTTGTTCCCAAATATTTAAACTCTTCCACCCTCTCGAAGATACTATTATCAATCCTCACACTGTGATTTCGTCCTGCATTCTGATCTTGAGACGTAACCATGTACTTAGGTCTATCCGCACTTATTTCCAGTCCAATCTCCCTAGTAGCAGCTACTAAAGCTTCTGCGTTTTCCTTTAGCGTATGTGTACTTCCTCCTAGTACATTAACATCATCGGCATAAGCCAGAAGCTGATGTGTACCATTTAGTTTCAAGCCATCCTGGTTTACCTAAACCCTCCTAATGGGGTACTCTAAAGAAAAGTTGAAAAGCAGTGGCGACAGAGCGTCGCCTTGTTTCAAACCATTCCTAATAGGAACCCGTCGGACACATTCTCGCCTGCCCGGACTCTGCTATATGTTTCAGTCAGACTCATCTTAATTAACCTTACAAGTTTTCTAGGGATACCAAACTCAATTAGAATTTTATATAAGACGTCCCTCCTAACTAAATCATAAGCTTTCTTGAAGTCTATGAAGAGCTGATGAACTTCTTCATTAATCAGTTCTTTATGGACTTCAAGAAAGCTTATGATTCAGTTAGGAGAGGGTGGGTCCCTGTCACCACGGCATGGCGCGTCCTCAGGTTGCCGGCAGAGGAACGACCTCCGATATGGAGGGTAGCTGCGAATAAATCGAATAAGCAGTCGTGGACAGAGAACAAGGGGTGGTCCTCCAGCTTGGGGGTTGGGCGAGGGGCTAACAACCCCTTCCTGTAAAATAGTCCTGTTAAGAAACACTCACGTGCTTTCGTCAAATACTTGGAAAAAATGGGAATAAAATGAAGCAGTGCATCAGATCTTAATAGACTTCAAGAAGGCTTATGATTCCGCTAGAAGGAGGTCTTACATAATATTCTCATTGAGTTTGGTATCCCCATGAACTGGTAAGGCTAATAAAAAGGTATCTGACTGAAACATATAGCAGAGTCCGGGTAAGCAAGACTTTGTCCGACATGTTTCCTATTAGGAATGGTTTGAAACAAGGAGATGCTCTGTCGCCATTGCTTTTCAACTTTGCCTTAGAGTACGCCATTAGGAGGGTTTAGGTAAACCAGGATGGCTTGAAATTAAATGGTATACACCAGCTTCTGATTTATGCCGATGATGTTAATATATTAGAAGGAAGCGTACATACTGTAAAGGAAAACGCAGCAGCTTTAATAGTGGCTAGTAAGGAGACCGGACTGGAAGTAAATGCGGATAAAACTAAATACATGGTCATGTCTCGAGATCAGAATGCAGGACAAAGTCGCAGTATGAAAATTGATAATAGTTCCTTTGAAAGGCTGGAAGAATTCAGATACTTGGGAACAAATTTAACAAATCAGAATTCTATTCAGGAAGAAATTAAGAGCAGATTGAAGTCAGGGAATGCTTGCTATCATTCGGTGCAGAATCTTTTGTCTTCCAGTTTGCTATCCAAAAATTTAAAGATTAAGATATACAGATCTATAATTTTGCCAGTTGTTTTATATGGGTGTGAAACTGGTCGCTGACATTGAAGGAGGAACGTAGGCTGAGTGTGTGTGTGTGTGTGTGAGAATAGGGTGTTGAGGAGAATATTTGAGCCTAAGAGGGATGAGGTATCAGGGGAGTGGAGGAAACTACATAAAGAGACTTAACAATCTGTACTGCTCACCCAATTTTGTGCGAGTGATAAAATCAAGAAGAATGAGATGGGCGGGGCATTTGGCGCGTATGGGGGAGGGAAGAGGCGTGTACAGGGTTTTGGTGGGGAAACCTGAGGGAAAGAGACTACTGGGGAGACCCAGGCGCAGATGGGAGGATAATATTAAGACGGATCTTCAGGAAATGGGATGTGGGGGTATGGACTGGATCGATCTGACTCAGGATATGGACAGGTGGCTGGCAATTATGAATGCGGTAATGGAGTTTTGGGTTCTATAATATGAGGGGAATTTCTTGTCTAGCTGCAAACCGGTTAGTTTCTCAAGAAGGACTCTGCTCTATGGAGTAAGTAAGTAAGAAAGTACATACACACACACACACACACACACATATATATATATATATATATATATATATATATAGTAAAAATACGAGCTTACGTGATGAACTGCAGATAGCTTGAGCTGTAATCACTAAACCCATCTGTAGATAACAAATGACAAGGCACTTGAACTGACAGATCCATCATTTGTCATAGTGGGCCACTAAAGTTTGATAGCAAAGTAACAGTCTTGACAATACATCTATAATCTGGTCACGTGCCCCAGGAGGGGCTAGACGTCAAGGTGGTCTAAGTGACTTAGATATTTTTTCAATGGTTTAAAAATGGCGTCACTGAAACCAACATATTTTCTTGTGTCATACATTCTGTTCGAGCTACGCAGCTGCCATAATCCGCATATCAGCGCAGTGTACTGGCCTATCGCATATTAAATCGGACTTCTGGGTGTAATGGTTCGCGATTCTGATTTGTAGACAAAAGACCCCGGAATCACACCTTTGGCCGCAGACGAACTCCAGGCTGAGATTTTTAGTGGTTTTAAGCTGCCTTTTAATAAAGTGCATAAATAGGAAAGAGCTCGTTATTCTCTGTAAGTTGCAGGTTTCAATGACATTTGCTACTGCGGGAGGAGAGAAAGAACAAAAAGTAGTCGAGACACGTTTCACATTTAATAACATGAAGAAATGACTTTTACTTGTCCGCTACAGGATTAGCATGAGCAATACATAAAATGCAAGGTCAACGAGGTACACAAAATCCCACATAATGCATCTGACGAATTTATGTAAGTTTACTCCGATTTCAGTGTATCTTTGAGACATTTTTCTTCTGAGTCTGGCTTCTCAGAACAGCCAAGATGAGAGAAGAGGATTTGTGTTGAGCTGTGAAAAGATTAAATTTAAAATGTTATCCTTTCACTTCACGTATTGCGACTTTTCACCATCAGCGATCCGTGAAAGTGCTGTCTGCTGTAACAGTGACTTTGACACTTCAATTTGAAAAAGAATTACGTAACACTGTTTCTACAGAGGAGATACCTCCGTTTTTAATATTCTTTAATGTGGTAGGTAAACCAAGAAGTGCACTTAAATGTATAAAACTCTATATACATGGTATGCCTCCTACATGTTTCGGCCACTCATGTAGCCATCCTCAGGTAGGTACATTACAAAGGATGGATAAATCGAAATATTGCAAACGTTTGCGAACCAGTGCACAGGTGCAAAATTATTTGTTTTAAAAATCATAATAATAATAATCATCATCATCTTCCTCCATCGATTACGTCGTTTGACCTGTTCCGGCATCGACGGGTTGCCATCGCTTCCTGGGGCGCCCGCGATCCCTTCTTCCTCGGGGTTTGTAGGTGTGGGCGTGTTTCGGGAGTCGGGTGTTGTCCATTCTTTGAAGGTGGTTGATCCAGTTTTGTTTGTATTTGAGTCTCACGTCTTGTATTACTTACTCCATGGTGCAGAGACCTTCTTGAGAAGCTAACTGGTTTGCAGCTAGCCAAGAAATTCCCCGCATTTCACGGAACCCGAAAGTTCATTACCGCACTCACAAGCGTCCGCCACCTGTCCCTATCCTGGGCCAGCCCAATTCAGTCCACATACCCACATCCCACCTCCTGGAGATCCATCCTAATATTATCCACCCATCTACGCCTAGGTCTCCCCAGTGGTCTCTTTCCCTCTGGTTTCCCAACCAAGACCCTATACCCTCTCTCCTCACCCATATGCGTCACATGCCCAGCCCATCTCATTCTTCTAGATTTTATCACCCGCACAATATTGGGTGAAGGGTACAAATCATTTAGCTCCTCGTTATGCAGTCTCCTTCATTCCCCCGTTACCTCGTCCCTCCTAAGTCCAAATATTCTCCTTAACACAATGTTCTCAAACACCCTCAGCTTCCTTTCCTCCCGCAATGTCAGCGACCAAGTTTTACACCCATACAAAACAACAGGCAAAATTATAATTCTATATATCTTGATCTTTAAATTTTTCGATAGCAACCTGGAAGACAAAAGGTTTTGCACCGAATGATAGCAAGCATTTCCTGACCTCAATCTGCTCTTAATTTCTTCCGGAATGGAATTTTGATTTGTTAAAGTTGTTCCCAAATATTTAAACTCACGTCTTGTATTACTGTATTAAAATACATGGTTTAAAATACACATTAAAACTTAAAATGGGGATAAAAAACTTGTGATTAATTCTGGTGTGTAACTAGTGATATATGTAGATAGTATAAAGTACGTGACCATCCAAGCAAAGCAGCGCTGCTGCTGGTTCGGCAGACCAGTGCTACGAAGTGTTGTGGGCATGCATATATAGTCTGCCCGAGAGAGGTAACAAAATTGCTGAAAAGAGGCCATGTATTACGTAGCAACGCAAATGGCGAAAACTGTATACTACATCAGTACCGAGCACAGGAACACAAGGAGTATGTTATCAAAACAACGGAACATATATTAGCATCTGAGGAATAAAAAAAAATGCTAGGCTAATGAGTTAAACTGACTGGCACAGGGTTGATTCCCGTCAGGTCAGGTGATATCTACATGTCTCTAATCCACACCCTCTCTGGGGCAAGTCACCTTCCATTCCAATGGGTTTCAAGAGGCCAGGGAATTAAGGTGACCCCTAACACACACACACACACACACACACACACACACACATATATATATATATATATATATATATATATATATCTGAGGTAAAGAAAATGGGAAGATGTACTTCCACACTACAAAAAGGTGCTTCGGTATTAGGAAAGCTTCATATTTACCTCTACCCTTTATAACGTTTTGATCTGTTTAACTCGTTAGAAGTCGCCAGTATCCAGTGCACATGACAAGACTTTAAACCGTAGTGAACTGAATAAGGTCTGCCGGCTGGAATATTTTAATATACATTTTAAACCATATATTTTAAAATTTAGTATATTACATTTATTCATTGCTTCAAAAACTTATAAAAATATATCTTTCGTAGTGCACTTTCTTGAGGATGGCCACAAGCGTGGCCGAAATATGTAGGTAGCTTAGTATTTTCGTTGTTATACCGTGCATGTTGTCAAGTCACTCAATTATTTTACCAACCACTGCGCTTATATAAATGTGTAAAATTTACACATTAAAACATTAAAAACGCTCCGACATGTTTCGGTCCTAGGACCATCATCAGAGAGTTACATCGTCCTTGCTAAAGTTACACTATTAAAAGTCATATTAATTACACTATTCCAGTTGGTTTTGTGGCAGCATGCCGTGTTGTTTTGTGTTGTTTTGCCAAGAGTGCCCTGTTGTGGATGTGCGCTCTGTGTTTCGTGGCGTGATACGCCTAGGACTGAAACATGTCGGAGCGTTTTTAATCTTTTAATGTGTAAATTTTACAAATTTATATAAGTGCAGTGGTTGGTAAAATAATTGAGTAGCTTACTATGCTTATTATATAAAATACTCTTAAACGTTGACATGCATTTGTTGGTCTCGTTACTATGTCTAATCAGCTTGATGCATGATCATGGATTATTTAAAATTACACAATTCCTATTTATTTTAGAATTTTGTGTTTATGTCTAGTTAAACGTCCGAGGAAAATAATGAGTCCCTGCGCAGTAATGAAGGCGTTCGTCACTATAAGCTAGCAATCTTTCTGCATGAATTTTGTTTCAAGAGTACAGCTCTAGACAAAGAAGCCTACAATGAATATATGTCAAGGTAAAGGAAGCCGGGAGAACTCAAACTGACTATAAGCTCAGCAAGTTAATTTCGACTCCCAGGAGGAACAGTACGTTTGCTTGTTCTTCACAGCGTCCAGTCCCGCACTGGGAATACCCAACCGCCTAATAATTGGTCAATCGGGTTGTTTCGCCGGGGTAAAATAACTGGAGCTTAAAGCATTAACGCATACCGTAGTTGTTCCAAAGCGAATAAAAATATGGAATTAAACCTCAACTCCAAAACACGCTGTTTCTTGTCGTGGTGCTTAATTAAGCACAGGGAAAACTGATCTCTTTCAACGTTTCCCTCTTTGACCCAGACATTCTCCTGAGCATCTTGCTGTGCGACACCACTATTATGTCTGCACAAAACAGTATAATTACATACGGTTTACGTATTTGAATCTTAACATTTTCAGAGAGCAAAGAGTAAGAAAAAAGATTATGTACAGTCATCCTAACGAATGTTAAATAAATCGGAAAATAAATGTGGGAGGTACGGACATAAATTGACTTAAGCCCTGAAGTAACATGTTTTCACTCAACTGTTTTGCATTAAACTTGTAATTACTGAATAAACTTTTGTAGACATCGCCCTTGTCGAATTTTATCCAAACGGAACACAAAAATATAGAAAACACTGGCTAAATATCTATCACACCCTCAAGCAAAGTATCAACTTCCACTGCATTTATAATTACTCAGCATCAGGTGGAGATTTCCGAATCCGATTTTACTAGAATCGGTAAAGAAATATGGCAAATATAGGTAGAAATTAATTCACATTCTGAAGTAATGAGTGTGTCTGAACCGAATGGCACGAACTTACGCTTCTCGATATCATTTTGTAGAGACAGTGTATATGCGGCTTTATGAAAATCGGACAAACCGTTAGTCTTTGATATTAGGTCACAGACAGACGAACGAACGTACAAGGTTGATGGACGGACGAGCGGGCGCGGCTTGCGTATGAAGTGATCTTTTATTTTGTAAAGAATGCCTGACAGGAATGTTGTCCTTGATGACAGAAATTGAATAGTTTTGGACGTAGACTACTTGCGGGAACGATCCCAGAATTCGCTTAAAACGACAAATAAAAATAGCTAGACAAATCCACGAGTGATGGCGCGTAGGACGAGATCTAAACAGTATGCATTCGGAATACAATAAACATTTCAGGTATATTTTCTTTTTTTAAAGACTCGTGTTTTCGTAATTTTCTCATATGCTTCCAGTAGCTGACGGGGATAGTAACTTGACGGCAAGAAAGTCTCCTTTCTAGTCCCTTCCAGCACACAGCACAAATCAACTTCGCACCTCTATGGATATAAAGCAACCTCTGTAACTGTTAAGCCAACTTAAACAGAGAAGACCGCTTCTGCTTCACCCCTTTTCAGTTCACTGCACAAAATGTCACATGTAAAAATTAAAAATACTTTGCATCTGACAAATCGCCGTTAGATAACTTAATATCCATGACATTTCAGCGTGTACCAACAGAAGCTGAGCCGTATTTATGCTGTGAGTGTACTGAAACGTTAAAACAACGCTTTCACTAAGAAGGTTTTTGTTCTTACTATTTATTTGTTTAATTGGCAATCTTACGGAGCTGATCTAGGCTAAGGTGTTGTTTTTTCCGTACAAAATCACCAGTGCGCGAAGCAGAACATTAGAAGGACGGAAGAATTTCTGAACACTGTGTGAGCAACACTGTCCACTGTGTCGGTTTAGAGCTGCTAATCAAAATACCGGGACAAAAATTATCCGGTGGAAATGTGATTAGTCACTAGCAGAGTTCCGGTTTCTCTGGACATTTTACCATAACGGTTTTCAAAACACGGTTCGCAGAACTCAACCAGTCCGTTTGATTATGTGATTAGTTAGTCCTGCTCTTTTTGGCGTAATCTCACCTGCATTTTTTACAAATATAACAGTTATGCAATTAATTTTACTTTCGAAACATTTCCCTATGTCATAACAAATGAGAAATATATTTTATACTTTAAAATTTCAATACTATACGCATGAGAAAAATGCTTTCCTCCTTGCATCTGTAGTAGGCTGACACCATCCTCATAACAGAAAACTTGGGTGAGTTCGGTATGCTATTGTACCTTTACACGTGACCACAGATAAAAGTGGAGGGTGTTAATACATTGACAGCATTGTTCCGGGTCTTTGTGTTGTACGTTGTAGTACTGTATGGAAATGGAATAATCTGGTTATTTAATCACTAATCTTAACCCACATCTCACACTTTCTTCCGTTCCTTGTTTGCATATACTAAGTAGGGCAGAGGATTCACAGCAAAATGAACATCAACTTATACAACAACCCGTTTTCATGGTTTCAGATAACAACAGAAAATTCGCGAATGAATGTGATTATGATGATGATGATGGTGATAATAATAATAATAATAATAATGTTACATTTAGTTAAACCGAAAATACAGCACAGTTGCAAAACTATATACCTGGAAATATTGTTTGTTTCAGGTAGTTACTTGTAGATACCCTGCATAAACGTGACGACGACGACGACGACGACAACGATGATGATGATGATGATAATAATAATAATAATAATAGCTGTTTATATACACAGACGTATGCTATGGTGACCAGAACTGAAAAACCGAAATGGGGGACACTTTATCGTGACGGTGAAAATTGCTTCAAATATGTATTATCTATTTGTAAAAACGACGTTAAAACAAGACAGGTAATGGACGTATAACGTAATACTGAGGCGCGTTCATGCAAAAATTGTTGCAATGTAAAGCAATAAGTATTACATAGTCTGAGAATTTGTATTTGTAGTCTTAGGTATCCACCATGCAGTGCCCATGCTCCATATTGTTATCTGTGGCCTCTGGCTCTACAATATTTCCCACATTATCTCATAAATGGCACGGTTTTAGAACAAAAAAAGTAATTGAACATAACACTTGTTTTTGAGTTTCTCTACAGCTTATGTCCAAAACACATCTCATTCTAAGAAGAGCTGAGGGAGATATGATCACACTGTAAGTTGGTTATCATGGAAAGTACCCGTTATTTTTGTCAGATTTTAATGAAAGTGAATTCGTGACAACAGATTAATGAAATGAAGAATAATTTATATTTACGTGCAATTCGATTTTACAACATATTTGTGTCTGCAATAAACGAACATAAATGTAAAAGAGTTGTGAACATTCGAAAAGGCAACGCTGTACATTGAATCTGAATATCATTTTCGTGGTATCACGGTGGGGGTTTTTTAGACTCCAGTTGAAATGTGATGGCACACGGTGACGCACGGGAGGGGAAGTGAAGGGGAGACTGGCGAGTGAAGTGGGTAGCCAGTACCCTTCACACTACCTCACAATATGGTGTATCCAGCATTACTACCGCTGATGCGCACACATCGGCTGCCAGTAGTGGACTGAACTGACACCCGCGCCGATTTAAATGGAATCTTCCGTTTCTTCGAAAAACGAAATCTGGTTTCTGCGCGTGTGCCAACACATTTCAACTGGCCTCTACCTCGCTTGAGAAGGGACATTCGCTGCAGACACACTCAGGTTAGTGGACTCCGCCTACACATCAGCAGAAATGATTTCCTGACACAAATAGAACGGTTTCCCTCTTACCGACCAAGATTTCAGAAGCAGATAAACACACCCTAGCTGTGACAAAGATTTATGACACTAAACTTATCTGAATACACCCTAATTGTGACAAAGATCTATAGCACTAATTGTAAGCAAACTTTAATAAACACTACTTGATGCAAGATGTTCTTAGTATGTGGGTTTTATTAGGCTTACTAGAAACTGAAGGTAAAGTATTTGTTCCTGTGTTTATTTAAGCATCATGCCATGAAGACATAGAAAGGAGTAGAGCTCTGCGCATTTTTACCCTTGCCTACCCTCGGAAATTAAGAAAATTTAGCAATATAAAATAAACTGAACTGACTACAAAAACGCATTACTTTCCTTTCATTTTCCTCTTACTTTCAACAGGAATATTACTGTATGTGGTGACAAATTTCAGCACTTGCCAATGTAGGCTCTGGTAAACGTGATACACTCCTCAGACTTTAAAGGAAATGGCGAGAAAAATAAAACGGATCTAAAGTAGAATGTAAAGGTAAGTTTTACCTTAGAACAGGCCACAAAGGCCCAGAGGCGGAGAGGAGGTATAGATCTACTCTTTCTCTAACCTCGGCGCTAGTTGAGATGGGTGGTCAACGCCACGCCACGCCCCAGCCACGCCCCACCTTTACCCCCGGGAATTACCCGATACTCATTGTATAGGTGGCTGGAAGCGCCTGAGGGCCGGTCTGGACGGGGAGGGAAAATCTTGCTCCCGCCAGGATTCGATCCTCGGACCGTCCAGCCCTTAGCGAGTTTCTATACCGACTACGCTATCCTTGCCTAATAAAACCGACCTAAGAGAAACTAAATGACAAAAGACAAAATTATGTGAGTAAATTCACGACAATGTAAGGTACCAGTACATTCTGAGGTAGTCAAGAAATTCCTGCCATTATGAAATAAAAAAAAAATTGTTTCCTTGTGAAATATTTCAATTGGCCATACCTTGAGTGGCTCAATCCATATGAAATTTGAACAAGTAGCCCAAGTGTATTTCGTCAAAATCCATTTGACAGTACTCTTACATTTACGATGGTCTCTAGTGGCCTCGTCACAGTGATCTTCCGAACCACAGTGTTGTATCACTTGTTTCCTTTAAATACGCTGCAGCCCTCCCCCCCCGCCCACCAATTATATCTGTCTTGATGTATTAGCCATGGAGTACAAAGAGTAGGGTGAGACTGTTACACATGGTGGTCTAAAAGTCATCTTTAGATGCACCATCCCCGTTGTGTTATAAGCAATTAGGGAGGGGGTGGAGTACGTCAAAACACAACTGTCTTGTATTCTACTTTATTATGCTGATGACGACATGTTTCGGCCACTGTGGGCCATCTTCAGGTCACAAAAGTGTATACAGAGGAAAACTATACAGAGTGTGATCATATTATGGGTGCATATTCTAAACTTTCAACGAGACCTCTTTGTCGGTTGGATTATACATATTGAGCTTCACTTAAGGAGTCATCTCTCACACACAGCCGTCCATGGTCATTTCGGCTACCTGTAACATAACTTCACAAAAGCTAACAGATTCTGAACCAGATAGGCTAAGGATACATGTTCTGGACGTATATTTTGCCACAATCATAAAATAAAACCTCTTAAGAAACATCCATGTAGCTGCCACCGATGTACCAACGCGCCAGGAACGCTTGGGACACCCCTAGCTCTCCACTCAGCACGTACAAAGCCCTCCTAGTTTTTCGCCTGATATAGGGCGTACTACTTGTATATTACAATCTAGCTTAATGCGCCATTTGTAAGACTAGGTATTACTTAATTATATATATATATATATATCCATCAAATTCTTATACTCTACTTAGAAGAGGTACTTTTAGCTCAATGTGTATAATCCAACCGACAACGAGATCTCGTTGAAAGTTTAGAATATGCACCTATACTATGATCACACTCTGCATAGCTTTCCTCTGTATACATTTTTGTGACCTGAAGATGGCCCACAGTGGCCGAAACATGTTGTCATCAGTACAACAAAGTAGGATACAAGACAGTTGTGTTTTGACGTACCCCGCCCCCTCCATAATAGTTCACAAGTCAATTAACCGGTTAGTATAACGCACACTAAAATACTGTAAATGACTTCTTGAACACTCTGCATAAGAAAATTAATTCCACCATTACTGCTACTCTTTCAAACATTCTTCTCAGCATTTATTTTCTCAAACACAATCTATAGTCTTCCGTCGAGTGACAGGTCACATTTCACACCCATATACAGGTACAATTACAGTTTTATATAATGAAATCTGAAAAGGAAGTATCATAAATACTGTAGCAACTGACATACTTTATAGCCAAGGAAATTAAAAATAAACTGTACTTAGATAAACAGTTTATTTTGCGTATTCATACGCAGAATACAAACGTAAGGGAGACTTTGATTCACTCGCTACCCACTGTACAAAACATGGATAAGACTGCTGAAGTTGCTTATATGATATTTTCACCACCGTGTCCGTGTTTGTGAGGCACGATTTAAAGTTCTGACGAAAAAAAAAGTTTTATTAGATATTTGTAGCAAGGCTAGGCCTAATGCATATACAGAGCCTAGAAACAAGTTCTGCGGAACGCGTTAAATGTGTAACTTCTGGCTAAGACGGCACGTGAGGAAATCTCATTTTCGACAGCAAGAGTTTTAAAATCTTGGTTCACAACCGGCCCCAAGAACGTGCATAGCCTACAGTTTAAAGTGTTGATATTATACAAAAAATATCTTAGCAGGAAAAACAAAGACAAGTATTAATAACAAAAAACTGCGTTCGACGGAACACTAAAACTTGAAGAATTGTATGTGGGGTTTGCACCGTTACAAGACCTGAAGGCAGAGACAAAACCAGCCTTCGAAAAGTCAAACACATTTCTGATTCAGATAACAGGCAACGTCGGAAGAAAAGGCTACCATGAAGGTACTAAACCGCTGTGTAAGCCATTAGAATACTGCTAAGCCTTCGGCCTACGCGTCTGCTCTTTAAAAAAGAAATTGCGAAACGAGCAGTAAAAGCTTATGGACGACGCCACACGGTTAACGTCAGCCAACCGCACATTACAATACCGGGGTCAACCATCTCTCAACTTGCTCTTGACACTTGCGGCTTTCTTTTGGCTACAGAAAAAATGGAGATAAGGCAGGCTGGTAGACGATAATGTAAACTGTGCTAATGGCATTTTTTTAAAACTTGAATATAAAATTAGTTTTCTGGCTACGGAATAAGAGGTTTTACATCACTAAAACATATTCACGCCGTAGATCATCATCTACAAAAATTCCTTAGACCTCCCACGCTTCCAACTGATTTCCTTAGGAATTAAAAACTTTTTCTCTCAATTTTATTTTCATTATTCTAAACAGGCGATTCTGAGTAGTTTCGCCACAAAACTCTGTACGCATTTCGTGTATCCCCTTCCCCGATACATGATTAGCCACCTGATTGCACTATTCTCACAACAGTGTACTGCACTGTAAGAGAGATCTACCCTCGTTTTAAAATCCTAAATTATTCACTTGCTTCACCCTCTTAGGTTCAAAAAACTTTAGAACAACAATACAAAGCAGTTGGTAATATTACTGTTATATCTATACAATTGAAGATTAAAGTTTTCTGGAAATTGAAGCAGCGTAGTTCGGGATTTGTAGCGATGTTTTAGAGTAGACTTCCTCTGTTATCATCCAACCAACCAGTATCTACCCTGATTCTGGTTCCTTTGCAAGGTCGGTTAAAACCCAGAACACTACACAGCATCACATCCCATAACTCAGTAAAGTTCATAGTCACATTCGTCAGGAAACTGAATACGTTATCACCCATCATCTATCCCGATTCAGGTTCCTCTGAAAGGTCGGTTAATATCCACCACACCGCACTGCATCACATCCCGCAACACAGCTATATTCTGCCAGATTCATTTGTCTTAGACTGCAAACATAAGGTCTTGTTCATAAGTATTCTGGAGAGCAGATGGTATGATAATTTTTTAACTGAATAACAAGAAGCATATTCTAAATTTATTGTCCTAACTTCACAAGGAAGCATTTTCTACTAGTATTTTCATGTATAAGCTGGTCCCAGTGGCCGCGCGGTCTAAGGCGTAGGTCTGCGGCCGCTCGCCTGCTGAGATTGTGGGTTCGAATCCCTCCGAGGGCATGGATGTTTGTCTGTTGTGAGTGTTGAGTGTTGTCAGATAGAGGTCTCTGCGACGAGATGATCACTCGTCCAGAGGAGTCCTACCGACTGTGGTGCGTCGTTGTGTGTAATCTAGGAACCTCAAGAATGAGGAGGCCATGGCCCGCGTTGGGTCGCAGCGCCACGGGGTGGGGGGGGGTCATGTATAAGACCAACATGTTCAACATTATCATCACGTCAAACATTTCAATTTCATTTAATCTCATCAGTGATTTTCCTAAGCGTTCCTTCTACCAAGGTTTATAAGCTATTATACGAGTATGTTTTATTATTTTATTGTTTTGGAATCCTATATTTATTCCAGATTGGTTCAACAACTTCCCACATATGTGACGACGGTCTGAAAATGCAAATATTTCTACCTGCATTTTGCACTGTGTGGTATGAAATCCTACTAAAATTTAATTTCCAGTGTCAACACCCCGGTTACATTTGCTTATAATTGAGCAGGCTCCACTTCCACACTCACAAGCAGTATGACTAACGTTAAGTGGTGAATGTGCTTGACAAAGGGAGGCTTTCAATTTCGTAAGTGCCTTGTATCTTGCATTGTAGGTCAACAGCTGGAAAGTTCCAGCCCGCTGGTCTCTTGGTCACTACAAAATTGTAACCGGAGTTTTGTGCTGTGAAAGCGATCATGCCTGCACCAATCCGTGATATGGACGTCACTACATTTAACGCTTCATTCCATGCTGTTTTGGCCCATTCCAGATTGAAAATTTACGTGGAACATTATTCTGTTCAGATACAAAGATCTTAAGCTACTGCTCTTGTTAGAGGTTAATTTGTTCCATGTACCCAGTTTAATCCAAATCGAAGTGGTCCCAGGAAATCTAATGTAATTTACCTGCCTGCCTAACTACTTACCAATCGGGACCGGTACCGAGGCCCACCCAGCGTCCTGTAAAATGAGTACCGGGTGTCTTTCCTTGGGGTACAGCAGATGGGGTGTGAGGTTAACCACTCCATCTAGTGTCGAGGTGAAAGAAAGGGTAGAGATATATCTCTATTCCCCTCAGGACCTTCGTACCCAGCTATAAGGCCAACATTTATCTTTCACCTACCGGCTTACTACCCACCTACATACTACCCAGTTATCTAACTACCCATTAATCCGTCCACCCACCCTGTCGCCCATGCACTCATCCACCCACCCATCCATCCATCAATTACAGGGTATAGCGGACCAACCAGTCTAGGTCACCTCTTCACCCTCACTTTATTCTCTGCAGTGTAATTCTGGTTTGTAACGGCCGTGCAGCAACGTGAAACCAGAAGTGGACTAAGCAGCTTTCGGACCTGCTGACAGGCCTTTAGTCGCAACGTGTTCTGATTCTGACCTTATATTCGCCTGCACTTAAGAAAAATGCGGTATTTTGTTGAAACTGGAGTCCCTACTTACACAACAGTAATTTTGCACTTGCGATAAAATAAATAGCCCACAATCTAATACAATATTACGCCGTCTAAACTGACAACTTAGCATAAATAAAGCCCTGGACCGGTAATAATCTGTGGGTTTTTGTTTGAAAAACACCCTTGTTCACGCCATTTAGTTGGAAACTCAATTTTCTGCAAATGCAGTGAATGTGTTAACGGTTTTTATATACATAAGATATTAGTAATCGTGGGCTAAAAACTTGTTCGTTTATTTCTGGTTTTTTTCAAGTAATGGTGTTTGATATTTCATAAAATATGTCGTAGTTACCGCAGAATAAATTGAAAGGCAATTAATAAACTGCTGCGGATATATGTGGCGCTTTAAAAATTTTCTTTTTGACTCTTTGAAACACGAAAGTCATCTGAATTACATTTTAAAATCCAGTACTAACCTGTCTTCGGGACCGCTGTAGCACAGTGATTAAGGTGCTGCGCTACAAATAGGAAGGTCGCTGGTTCGATTCCAGATGGAGTCTTTGGAATCTTTCATTGACATAATCCACTATGGCCCTGGGGTCGACTCAGCCTCTAACAGAAATGAGTACCAGGAGTATTTTCTGGGGGTAAAACCGGCTGGTGCGTAAGGCTGACAACCTTACCACCATTCTGGGCCATTGTCACGTAATCTGGGAACGTTAAAATCCTGGAACCCTCTGGGCACATCGGGCCTGTAATGGGACTGGTTTACCTCCACTAACCTGTCTTAATCTTCACAGTGGAACATCTGGTTAGAGCTGCTAAGTTAAGTGACATCTCATTTAAACACAATGTAACGCTTAATTACACCACGTAAAGATGCAGATTTTTTATGCTAAGCATTTGTTATGTACAATATAGCAACCACGGTGCTGAGACGGTTAACAGGAAAATATGCCTATTAAGGCCTTATGAAGTTGTCACTATAGAACGCGCGTGCTTTTAATGTCAGGACGTATAAATACAACCAAGGATTCAATCGTCACTTCAACGCAACAGCAAGAACGCAGTTTAAACGGTGATGCCTCAAGTGAGATTTCGTTAATAGTACAAAAGCAGGCGTACGTGAGACCAACTGATGTTCTGATCGTTAGGTAGAGTGGTGGATCTGAATTTCGAACACCATATGAATGGCACGACACGTCAAAAGTTATTGAAGACGATTCTTCTTTCCAAATGTCGCACATCCTTCCTACTGCAAAGTGTAGAAAATAAACCACACAACATAATTTCAGCGTGACACAACTTTTTATCCCTACATAACAAATGTACAGAATTGTGCAGTCACTACGTACTCGTCACCTTCATGGTACACGGAATCATGGTTAGGATTCACTTACATTTTTAAAACGGTCGTATTGACATTATATTTTACAACAAAGGAAACTAGGAAGGCGTTTTCATTCACGAATTTGACTACAGGTATTGTGTTCATGGACGTGGCCATGTAAACACTTTATTGTGAATGTGGCCACCTCAAAAGTTCGTTTACCGCAAAGATTCTGTTCATGAAAACCGCCATGGCATGTCTATCTGTGGAGACAGTAACGACATTCTGTCGTCTTGTCAGCGGCCAGGAAAAATGTCGTTGTTGTACTCGGAATACAAGACAAAGGAAGTAACAGAACAGTGATATGTTTTGGTCACCCGCATGAAGAAGATAAAGAAGGGGAACAGCCATAATCTCAAACCAAATGTAGCGTACACTTCATCTGGTTCTTTTAGGAGATGAGATAATAATACTCCACTTCTAAATTATGGTCATAACAGCAACTTTTTGTTACTATGAAATATGCGCACAGAGTAAGTTAATAATTCTGAGTATCTGTCTTTCTCTTTTTTTTTTCAACAAATTTATTATTCGATAAAAATTGTGCGTTTAATTTTTCTAACAAATTTTTCTCTCAAATACAGACAGAAACGCTTGCTGAATTTATGCCAAGCGAAAGCTATTCTACGAATTTAATGAAAATTGGAATTCGCGAAATATTTTTGGTAAAATCCGCCAGCATTAAATTAAACTAAAACCCGATCCAATGTTCCTTCGCGCAGAGATAGTCAGACATAAAATTGTTATAAGCAAGTTACCAATTGTTTTCTTACAATTGGGCCAAAAACCGTCCTAGATGTGTGACCAGTGGCTGGATACAATATGAATGACATTAGGAAGGATACAGTCAGAAAAAAAAGTTAGGACCGTATGATCAATTGCGAAATAAATAAGAGTCTAACCCGGTTATAACGACATCGGGTAATGCGACACCTCTTGCATGGCGCAGATATTCTGTGGCACACAACTCCTGACTGTTAACCACGACATTATACCACTCGGTTAGAACAACACTCATTTATAACGACACAAAATCCGTCGCATGACTGTATAACCAGTTCTACTGTATTAACATTTCTCGTCCAGAGTGTAAAATATGCTTACTCTAAAGAAAGTGATAACCAAAACCGTTTTTAAGGAGACGGTCAGCAATAAAAAGAAAAATCAAGATTGTCAGTTTATCACGGCCTCTGTTAGGCGTAACAACAAAGAAATCATGCGTGTTCGAACATAACAACGCAACTCTGCATCTAATCACCTGTACTACTGCCAGCATCGACTTCAAGATATGTTTAAATTACGAACCTTATTAATTAACCACTGACCCTGTGAAGTCATGAGTCTGGTGCCTGCAGGACAGGGCTAAACTTCCTTTACACTATTAGTAATTAACCAACTTAACGCACAAAATCTTGTTTTATAATAAGTTTATTATAAGACAAGATTTTGTACATTAAGTTGGTTAATTACTAAGATTATACTGAGATGCACTGTCAGCAAAACGTCAAAATTCCTCTATACTATTCACTCCAACCTAATACAGAAAAAGCCAAATTAGATTTCGAAACTTGTGATGCGTGAGGCAGTTCCTTAGAGGAAATACAACACGTGTGTGACACAAAAACGAAATGACGTGGGACTGCCTAATTACAAAATGTTTAGTGAAAAAATGGAAATCTTATTCAAATGTTATAATGGGAGAAAAGAACTGACGGACGTTCCATTTTCGTAAAATTTTATAAATAAACATCGCGTGGCTTCCTTGATTTTGGGAGGCTACATATCATATTTTGCCCTTCAATGGCCGAGCGTTCTATTTGAGGGCAGTAGCTCCCGAAACCTCGCTGGAACGTAAGATATTTCAAGGAATAAATTAAATATCCCAATGGAGTGCTGGTTAAGGCGTAGGTCTACAGCCGCTTGACTGCTAGTATCACGGGTTCGAATTCTGTTGAGGACATGGACGGTCATCTCTTCCGTTTGTTGTGTGTTGCGTAGGTAGCGGCCCCTGTGACGAACTGATCAGTCGTTCAGAGGAATCCTTGCCGGACTAGAAGCCCAATGATCAGGCGGTCTAGCCCCGCTTTGGGCTGTTGCACCACAAAAAGAAAATTTAATAGTGCTGATCAATTTATTCCAGAAAGAAATATTTTGCATTGAGCCCTCAAAATGTACATGTGAAACGCACAGTTTTGGAGCTGCTTTTCCTTGCAGCAAGAAATTGGTGACACAAGGTGTACAAGTTTAGGTACGTGAATATTTGCACGGTCAAGTGGATACGTTGAAGGAGAGAAAGGGACATGCAAGGGGAAATTATCAGGCAAAAGTATTGCGACAGGTGTCTCTCAAGTGACCGGGGACGAGTTCGACAGGTTAATGCACACTCTCTTAATATGATGAGTTGTGAATTGTTGAGTGGAGAGGTAAGCAGACCTGGCAGATGTGTGTGAGAGACTTTAGTCAGGGGAGTGTCAGCAGAATGTGACCTGTTAAAATAAAATCAGGCTTGCTAGCTGAATATTTCAGTTGGATAGCTAGAAGGTCACAAGAAATATGTTTTAGCAAATTTTCCATACCTTACAAAGAAACATATGAGTATAGCATCATAATGTCAGGGTGTCTGTCAATTTTAAATGAAATATGGGATTTAATGAAGCTTGGTATTAACGTAATATCTCTAGAGGTAACCCAACAATTTTGTACTTGTAATTTCTTTACGATCAATAACAAAACCGTGGCGGGTGATCGATCATCTCAGATTGAAGCGACATCGGAGTCACTTATAAGAAGTCCTGAAACTTGCTGTTGTAATATTGTAAAAATTCCGAAATTTTATTAAGGTAATATTTTGTAGAATATCAAAAAAAGGGCGTACTTCGAAATTCACATCTAGATCTTTATTTAATGCAAATAAATAACTAAACACTACAGTTGGCAATTTAGAATATTATGCGTAACGAGAATATAATTAATATGCATGCAACTTCCGTAAAAAATATGTTAAAAATCTAAAATATGTAAGACGTACAAAAACGATGAAGACAAATTTCGGAAAGAGAAAGTAGATGCAAATTGTAAAATTCGAAATTAGACAAAAATTTTTTTTTAATTTATAATTACAATTAGCCTCGCCATTGAGATTAACCCAAATGAAAGAAAGGAAGTGTCAGCAGTTAGATTTCCCAAAACTGATTGTTTACATTCAGCTAGGATGATATTTTCTTTGCATCATTCGATTTAGTGCACAAGGACTGACAGCTGCTCTTGCTTTCTGTCGAACCGTGGTAAATGCGAGAACTTCTTAGATTAATAAGAATTATTTACACGCATTTGTTAAACTTCAGCCTCTGCAAGTGTTTTCATTAACTTCTTCAAAGATGCAGATTTTCGAGAACTGAAGTATTTCGTAGACCGTTGACTTCTGGAGGTACGACGTACTCCACAATGCTTTGCATTGGGCCTGCCTACGCTGTAGCCACGACCGGTTTTGCTCCAGGGGTATCAAGCTGCATTCAATCACATTTATGTTGTTAGAGTAGCGAACTATAATACGACCAGTGGCAATCCAAAGTTTAATGCTTTCCACGCTGTCCTTATGTAGGCCTAAGACGGCAAAGTGAGAAGTTACGAAACGGAGCAGAAATTGGCAGCAATAAACTACAGTGGAAGGTAGGATAGCGTTGGTACTGAAGTGCTCAGCTTTGTTAAAATAAGTTTCGCTATATAAGCCGCTGACCGAAATGTGACTGGCATTCTTCTTGGATTTCTTGACCCTTGAAGATGGGGGCCGATATATTGTCCTGAAAGGTCGGTAAGGAATTGCCATCATACACTGCGTAATATCCCAGAAGAGCGCTGATCTCACCTTTCACAGCGTACTTCTAGACATCAGCCCACATCAGTGCGTATTGTTATTCTATCAAGCTTAACATCACAGCACAAGTCTATTACAGGTAGCTGTCTTTCCAGAACTTTTCCAGTTCGCAGGGTGCATATTTAACAAATTATACTTTAAAAGTGTCCCTTGAGGGCTATGACGTAGTTAAAATGAAAAGCAGCTGACATTCTCATACGAACAAATTAATTTGTCCTATAAGTTGTGTTTGACAGTCCTCACCACTTGATCGTGTACAGGAAACACGATGGGATTTCCCACATTAAATAAACTGCAATGATCAACTGATGTTTTCCTTTCAATTACAGTTGCTTTTGCTTCAGAGTTCCTTGTTATTTCAAAATAATGCCGTCTAAAGCGAAATTCACGACCAACGACAGTAGCGCTTCACCTTGTTTCAGACCTTCAAGAATAAGGCGTCCATCACAGGCCTTGCGTAACATGATTTTAGATACGAGTTTTTAAACAGAGGTTTACAGTCCCTTTTCCACTCCACGGCTAAACAAAGTATAAATAAATAATTAAATAAATGCAATTTAGACGCCAGTTATCATTTAGCATTTTAACGTCAATATCGAAGACGTTCTGAAAAATGTTCATAGTCCTACAGAAACCGATCAAGTGATACATAATTTTTATATTTTCATTCTTCATTTTCAACTCCAATAAGAATAGTTCACATTTTAATTGCATTCTTATCCCATCACTTTTCCACATGTTCCTCACCGCAATTAAGGCACAGTGTCACAACAATCTCCACCTCGCGATCCCCTTTTAATTTTTGGCAGCCATGATTTTACTTCAGCGTTCGGAACAGATACTCGCTCGGCGACGAATTAAACGTGTTATAATCACTAGCACTGTAGGCTCCATAGTAGTAAAATTACACGACATGCAAACTTATTTATTGATGAACTTTGTCTTGGGATACCATGCATTGACGAAAAGCTTTACAGAACCTTCCATTTGCGTTCTTGCACTGACAAAAGAGTTTAAGAGATTGTGTTTTCTTAACACTAACGTAGGATCCTCCATGTTTATCTTAACGTTTTGTGGCAAGAGCTAATTCTTTATATTTGTGAGACACTGTCCACGGAGGAAGTGGCATACCCAGGAATTTTGTTCGGGGGTTTCAACAAATTCAGTTGAGGACAGAGGACAGAGAGAACGGGGATCATGGGGCGGTAGCCCCCTAGTCAGGGGTTCTGGAGGCAGCTGTAATTTGGTACAAGAAATTTAATTTCATATAGTAAAATTTTCTAATTTTTGGTAGTTTAAGACTGTTTATGATGACAACCAATTTGTTTGACATTGCTAATGTAAAACAATTGCGAACCTAGGTAGTTTTAGAATTTTACTGCCTTTTTTCCGAACATCTTGGGGTGTTGGCTTCCTAAATTCAGCAATTTTTAACATTTTTCACAATCGAGTTGAGTTGGGCACGATTTTGGAGGGCCTTCGGAATTGGGGGGGTTGAATTCTCCAAACCCTCCCATCGGTACGCCGCTGCACGGAGGTGAGGTGCGACTGATACACACGGCGTTAAGGTGGTAACCTCCAGTAAGCGATATTAATTGTATTTAAGTTAAGTTCAGTGGCCTAGCTGCTAGAGCGCTGAACTCTTTTCAGGGGGTCCCTGATTTGAGCCAAAATAAACTCTCAGTGTATTGACTAAATAAAAAATACACTGACTACAAGCAATGAAAAAACTAATAACATTAGTATTATAAGAGTTTTTCCCCACAATCTTTTAGTACACAGTAGGAGTAATGTAATGTAATGTAAACCTTCACACTACACCCTTATCAAGTATTACTGCCTTGTCCTTGTAACTGTTGGCTGGCGCCTGGTATTGCCTGTGATAACATCAAATCTCCCCTACCAACTTTGGTTTCTTATCTGCATTTATTATAACTTAGATCAAATTGTTACTGGTTTACGTCTTTTCAGTCACACTACAGTATTGATCGCTATCGTTCGTGGGCCCCGCATTCTTTTTATAAAATTACATTGCTTACAATTTCAAATAAAGCATGGTTACTGGAGAATTCCTCAGACATTCATAACAAAATGACATGCTAATAAATGCACATTCATTTAAAGTTTTTTATGTGCTTTGGTATTTATGGTATAGACCTCTCAGATGTTCCACTGAGTTAACTGAAGAATAAAAAACCAACTAGATGTCACTTGTTATTTTTATTGTACTTCTTATAGGCTCAAAATGTTTCGGGCATTACTATGCCCGTCATCAGGACCTCGCGACTATGATGTTGATTACCACATTGGTCGTATTGTTCTTGGTTTGCTGTATGTTGGAGGTAAGGTGCAGTTAGGCTGAGCCTGCAACCTGGACACCACTCCAGCCTAA
>Ga0131853_10005507_pt1 | contig 22847 bp, 18 predicted proteins | sample TergutLab28metaG_FD_92764 | JGI IMG/M metagenome (GOLD analysis project Ga0131853, IMG submission 92764) | Labiotermes labralis P1 segment gut microbial communities from Petit-Saut dam, French Guiana - Lab288 P1 (version 2) (version 2) | ecosystem: Host-associated > Arthropoda: Insects >...
GTTCTCCTTCCTTGTGGTCTGTAGTGGTATGATTTCAAAGGGATTCGGTTTTGTGGCATTCTTTGCAAGTGTGAAAGCCAGTTCCGTCTGTATTCATCCATCTTGTCTAGTATGCCTGTAATCCGTAGTTCGCGGCGTACGTAGCCATTTGTTTTGTGGTCATAAAGGGTGTAGCCTGGCAGAGGTCTCAGTAACTGCATTTCTGCCGCTTCAATTCTTCGTCTTTGTAAAGCTGTTAGAGTCCAATTTTCTGACCCATATAAAAATGTAGGTAAATCTAGTGTGTTGTATATTTTCAAAATAGTTTCCGTTCTCACTTTCTTAAAAATAATTCTCTTAATAGTACCTATTAATTGTAAAAATTTTGCTAATTTAACATGTTAACGTCTGGTATAGAATTAGATTAAAAATCGTATATTAAAAAATAATTTTTTTAAAAAAAGAATATTTTAATAAGGAAGGCAGGCAGTTTCGAATATTCTTTTTCGTGTATAATGCAGACTGTAGTCTCCGGTTCCACCGTCTCGGAATCGATAAAGCATGTAAAGTTGATCCATTGTTCCAGGAATAGTGTACACTCACCAGTTATCTCAAGTACTGGATGTTGGTGGAACATTACCTCCCCGCAAGTGCGGATTCACAGGGTGTTAAACAGTCTCCAAAAATGAAACTCCAAGTTAAAGGTTAATAAAAGAAAAGGGAAAAATCACTCACTACGAACAAACGTGGAGGGTTCTCACACTTCTGAACGTACTGAAAATTCCCTGGAACACTGGATCAACTTCACATACTTTATCGATTCCGAGACGGTGGAACCGGAGACTACAGTCTGCATTATGCACTAAAAAGAATACTGGAAACTGCCTACGTTCTTTATTCAAATATTCTTTTCTAAAAAAATCTTGTTTTAATATACAATTGTTTTTTATCTAATTTTACTCCATACTTTAACATGTTAACCTAAGACCTTTTGTAAAGAGAATGAGATCTCAGACACACATTAATATACAGACTATTGCATGGTTTTTTTCCGCACAGTTCTAGATATTGTATAGGTCTGATGATGGCCTGGATGTTAGGCAGAAATTAGTAACCTGGGAGAAGTGTGACTGTATTGTGCTGGCCTGTGTAATAAATGTGTTTAGTAATTCACTTCCTCTGAGAGCCTTAAAACGACTTGTGTGTCCAAAATTCGCATTATAATATCAATAATTCCACCCATCCTATGATGGACTACAGCCTGCAGTCGAACCTAGGCATCCCATAATTTCCGCATCCAAACTCTTCTATTCTGCGCGAATACAAATAATTAAGACAGTTTTATATTTCGGTCAGGCGCCCACTTACTACTGTATTTTACTAATACGATGACCGTCACAACAAGGAACTCGTATAATCATCATTCTATTCGGGTACGGTATGTTTTGACAATAAGCAGCGTCACTAAGGGTCACATTATGCACAATGAACGTGAAGTACTGCACGCTTACGACATTACATAATAGGCATGGCTGCTTCCAGAGCCTTCTTACTTTGCTATTCGTAAAACTTGATTAAGCCCACGATCGCATAACCCAGCTCCTCGGTTTATGTGCATTCAATCAATGGACTCTCATGTTAAACGCATCTGGAACAGTAGCGCCCATTTTTTGGTATGCCCAACGAATTTTTGCTGCAAAGGAAGCACGCCGATCCTAACCTCGCGACGTCAATCGTAACGTAGACCAGAGAATCACACATCGCTCGTCATGTCAAATGGCGTAGTTTCATTTCTGTGTGTCTGTTTTGATTAGTACTGTTCGTGTCATATTAATTACTACTCACTATAATAAAGAAATGCACTGGCCGTATTAGGATATGCCTACGTAGGTCTATGAATTACTTCAGGTCACCTTTCTAACAATAAATGTATACCGTTGTAACGAATTAGTATCAAGAAACGCATCTCTCTAGCAAGGGGATTATTGCTAGTACACGACGCCATAATACCAGACACCCTCCATCACAGTTTCTTCCGTTGATTTTGTAATTAAGTAAATTTCGAGTAATTATTAGTATGCTGTAACTTAAGCAACTGCCATAAATAAACTGATAGGAAATTTACATTTGCGACGCTCAACACAGAAATTTAGTCCTTAATTAATGTGCATCTATTTATGGGGCAGTAACCATGTCCCCTCATAAAAACCAGCATTAGTTTAAACGATCAGCACCATCATAAAATATACTGATAGCACAGAAAAGTAGATTTATTATTCTTACCTTCCATGTTCCTTTTCTGTCCTTGTTCAGCTTTGTGCGGTTGATGGGTCTCCTGGCATACAATGTCGAAGTGTTCTGAACTTCGTAGTATCACAGAGTTCATTCACACCACTTTTTTCATAACTGTTTTGCTCGAATACGTATTTCGGTTGTCTGTCATATTCAGGTTTCAAGGTTTTCACACTCTCACTATAGTTTTCAAATTTACTACTACTACTCGCACACTACAGACACCCCTTATTAAACACGTGAACATTATTTCTTTCCGATTGGCATTGTGAATATGGTGACTGTGCACAAGATGTTGCTCTGAATAAATAATGTGTTGCCAACTTTGGCCATCTTAGCCGGCGTAAATTTTGAAAACACCGCATTTTGGGGATCGGTTATATGTCCCAAAATTTGAAGACCGTTCGGGCAAAAATTGGGTAAATTCTGCTAATTTATTGTTTTCGTTGGAGTCTTTAACCTTTTAAACGCCGACTTAAATCCCATCTGCCATTTGCTAGCATTTTTAGGAGCTCACCATATTCCCAACGTTGGCAGTTTAAGGGTTAAATAGCAAACCAAATTTCACATTGCTTGGTTTCGGTGAAAGTTACGTTAGACAGATTGAATTTTCATAGCGTTAGATTAAGCTAGTTCTTTAGTTAGTTTCTCACCGCGTTGCTATGTTTGTGTTTTAGTTAGGAGTTTGTTACGGTACAGTACAATATAAGATCACAATTCCTCGAATATAAAATGCACCGACTTACGCACGTTTGCTATTTGGGCATTAAGCAGTACAATGCTAGACACATTTTCGGTGACTTACTACATTACACCTGTCGCACAAATAGCCTTTAAGTTTATTATTTATTGCTGTTCACTGATGTTACGAGGTGTAATACTAAGTTACATTCTTTTTGGCACATTTTACGTGAATTTTATCCTTCACCGGTTAGTTTGGACACCTATGGCGTCCTAGTTATGGCGGAAGGATCCAATGTGTCTCCTGAATGAATATACTGGATAATTATATTTGATCTTTTTTTTGATACTGCAATGACTATGTAGTTTTATGTTAGACTGTATCCACTAACACCTACGAACATTATCGTATTTCTTTCTTTCCCCATACAATTTTCAACCACCAACTGTATCACTAACGTTCGTTAAGAAATACCTACATTATCAGCTAACTGCAGTCACTCACAATTACAAGATAAAGGTTAATGATTACCGACTGTTTTACTGTTACAGCTTAAATAAGGTCAATAATTATTTCAAGCGAGTTGCTAGATCAGTCATCCTGCCGGGTAGGCATACGACGTCAGGAATTTTATAACCTTTACGGTTGCAATAAGGACGAATAACGTCTAACGAAATTAACTCAAACAAATCTAAATACCATTCAGTGTTAATATCACAATAAGTCGAGGAAGGTTAATGCAAGTAAAACTGAATACGGCTGCAATACAAACTTTGCAACAAACTCACACACTTCCACCACTCAGAACATTACTTCCACATGTGACGCACACGCACACACACACACACACACACTACCTCGAACTACTCAGTAATCGCCTGCTAATGAAGATCACATTGATGTGTATACGCAAAACCAGATATGTGTCAAGACCATTTCTACGATTTGCAGTAACTTTTTAATATAACTAAACTCGTGAATTATCAAGAAACTCTACAGAATTTAAAAAAAAAAATATCCTGTTGGTTGGTATTACTGACAACAATTTGTACTTGTTCAGGTATCTCTTCACATTTGTATTATTTGATATCATTTAACAGCATTACTGTAGCAATGAAGAGAAATAATTAATACAATATAAACTCAAATGACGTCAAATGTCTGGTCTTATACTCTTGATTACTAAGAAAAGAAATAGGAAAATAGAATACAATAGCAGTTGGCAGCACGTAATGGGCTGACAATATTCTCATACCCACGAATTTCGTTCAAGTGGTTACGTTTCCTGGTTGTTGCGTAGGCTGGTACGTTTGGTGGATTAATGAATCTTTTACCAAAAGCACATGAAGATTTCAGCCAGAAGGAATATTGGAATGCCTTTTTCAAGAAGAGAGGCTCAAAGGCATTTGAATGGTAAAACTGTAAAGTCGTGTTATTATGCTGTGTACCTAACCTTAAATTTACATACATTACGTATTTGCTGGAATTGAAATGTGTGTCTTCTTGTGTAGGTATGGAGAATATGCAGAGCTGTGTGGACTTATTCATAAGTATATTAAACCAAAGGACATGATCTTGATGGTAGGATGCGGGAATTCGACACTAAGTGCTGATTTGTATGATGTTGGATATAGGTAAACACATTAATCTAAGAACATGACTGTAGGCTGCTTCGGAATAATGCAGAATAAGGCCAGATGTTATTTTCTGTGTCTTACAGAAGCTCGAATATTTAGTAGTTATCAGTGACAGTAATAGTAACCAAATTCAATAACAGCTTACAAATACACACACTGTCAAATGTTACTAATGGCTGTGTTAATAAATGCAAGATACTGGAAAAAGACGGATCAAAGTTTTTTCGGTCTAAGTAAATGAATGACGACATTGTACATGAACTTTTTTACATTTGTTTCAGACATATAACAAACATTGACATCAGTCATATTGTAATCAGGCAAATGCAAGATGTTCATGGAAAGGATCGCTGTGATATGGTTTATCAACAGATGGATGCCCTGAATATGACATTTGGTGATGGTCAATTCAGTGTAGTTCTTGACAAAGGAACACTGGATGCACTTATGCCAGATGATTCTGAAGATGTCAGAAGAAAAATTGACAAATTTTTTAATGTTTGTAAATCACACACTATATTATTTTTCTCATAATGAAATGCTTCTTGAATGATATAGTCAACGACAAATCTTGAAGTGATATGAATTTCACTAAAGTCTGTATTTATTGTACTAGGAAATAGATCGTGTTCTTCGTGTAGGAGGCCGTTATATTTGTGTATCATTGCTTCAAGAACACATACTTGTCAAGTTACTGGAGTTCTTCCCAACAGTTGGTTGGATGTTCAGGGTTTGTCGATGCATTGAAGCTGAACGGAAATCAACACATAGTGGAGATGGAGCAGGTTTACCTGTTTTCATTGTTGTTTGCACCAAATTCAAGAAACTTCCTAATGTTCAGCCTGTGAGTTGATTTTTTGTAACTGAGTATCTATGTTACTATTACTGAAGGACTTACAAAGAAACTTTTCACTGCAGTATTTTCTGGCATATAGCCACACCAGGTATTTGTCATTGACCGTAATGTAAGATGAATTGTTTAAGTAAAAATATGTTTTTTCCTATAAAATAATGACATCTAAATTTGCACTGTTAGATTGTAGATAATTAACTAGTTCGTTTGGACGTGGGAAACAGGCAGCATTAGCAAGTGCCCAGGAGTAATGCAAGTAGGGGATCTGAATTTTGGTTTTAGAGAGACCTGCTGGTTTTCCCAGTGTTGCTTGTGCAAGGTATGGGCTTTATGCAACTGCTTGGGGCCCAGAACTTTCTAAATAACACATAAACCAATTGATAGTCATTCTATATAGAATAGAAGTACTTTTCAGTTATGGGCAGGCAATTGATTTTGTTATAATGAAATTTGAAGTTTCATATGAACCAAAATTCTTCAGTCTTACAGGCTAACATTTTACATTTTTGACATGACTTTCTATGGCCATAACCTCTACATATTTTAATGTTCAACAACTGGGAAATTCAGTGTCATGTTTTTTGTTATACAAGTCCTGCCCCTTAAGGATAATTCAACTTTCAGGTACACTTGCATGTAAAATTTTCACCAAAAAGTTTTTTGTTCTGTATATGCAGTTTTTGCAGGAAGTACATAAAATGAACATATAATGGGGAGATCACATCTTATCTTTGCATGAGCTTCGTCTTAAAAACTGCAAAATGAAATCCGATTAATTTAGTGCAGAGAATTATTTTATGTTCACTTTGACGATTTTCTCACAAACACCATGTTGTGCTGAAAGAACATGGATTTATGGCTGAATGAAGATATCTTGAAGATCTGTTATAAATTTCTTTCTGTGTGATAAATATTTAGTGAATTAAAATGAAAAGAACGTTATATTATGCCATGTTATCAGCTATATCTTGCAGTAAATAAGTCCTGCAAAGTCATTAACACATTAGAAATAGGTCATGCAATCACAGTAAAATCTTCTCGTCTTGTTCTTTCCTGTCTTAGGATATTTCATTCTTTATTTTTCTGGTACTTTTAGATCCTTGAGATCTGCCTGGTTGGAGAACATATTCAGAGAGTATCTTCTCCAGAGGAAGTCATTTCTAGTGTAAAATCTCTTCAGCAGTCTTCGCTTGTGTGCTCGAAACTAAATCGTGGAAGTGTAGCAGGGTGTGGTGAAGTGTGCCTTGATCTCTTTGTTCCTGGCGAGGCAACTGCACGTTATACAGTTCATGTTCTAGATCAACCATATGCCAAAGAAACTGGAAGACGATTTGCAGCTTTCATTGTACCACAGGGAAGGCAAGTCCTTCTACCCTTTATTTTACCTTAAACATATTAATTTCTCTATCAAGGTGCTGATTAAAATTTTTACTGTGTTTAAAGATACTAAATCAGATTAATTAAATCCAACAGAAAATGTTTCAGTTTACTTTTATTCTTGCAGGGAGACGGAGTGGCTGTTTGCAACTCCTGAAGGCCGCTCAACGTTGCTGAAATCTGCGGGCTTTGATCGACTGGCAGTAGTAGCATTACACAGGGATCAAACATATAAAGGACTGGAAGCTGTGCAAGAGGAATTATGTGACAGCATATTGCACTTAGCACCACGTAGTCTCGGACAGAATGCTCGAGTAAGTACTTGAAGTAATCCTTAACAATCTAGAACGGTATTCACATGTCCTTACCTGGACTAACAGGACAGTCTGATTGTGAAATTGTAACACTGAGGACACAGGAACTTGCAAGTTGTGTTTCATTCTCACCTCCTGACGGTCTTCATTGGCCCCTTGTTGGTCTCCGACTGCATCTGATGAGACATATATTGGCCCTCTGTTGGTCTCCGACTGCATCTGATGCGAGACATATATTGGCCCTCTGTTGGTCTCCAATTGCATCTGATGTGAGACATATATTGGCCCTCTGTTGGTCTCCAACTGCGTCTGATGTGAGACATATGTAACATCCCTCTTGTAGCATATATGGGTTGATCCAAAATTTTCCGTACTGGTGTTGCCATCTTTACAGCAGTTGTGGTAGCACGAAGCACCGGTAAATGGTAGGACTACCATGTTTAGCGAGTCAGCATGCCAGGTTTCACATAGGTAGGATGACGTGGGCAGTTTTTACACGCATTTGTTTGGAGTCGTGTACGTGACCTGCAGACGGTACTTACTTTCCAAATAACTTACATACATACTGTAAATTCCATTTGATGACTTGATGCATTCTGCTTAATGGCATGGGAACATCAATGTTGTGTGATCCATTTATAGATCTATTCGTGTTATGCTGTGAACTGGTGCTTGTTGCTGGGGTTAACTTACTTACAATGCCAAAACATGTAGGAGTGGATTAAGAACATGTACATGTGTTAGAATGCTCAAGTTGTTGGGTTTATAAAATGAATTATGTCACAATGGATGGTATGAACATCTGTACTGCAATTTGAGGAACTTTTCTATTATACAGGAATCATCTGATGCACTCTGTATGATTCCAGCATTACTCCACAGTCAGTTTGTCATCTGTGTTGCACAAGCATACATAGCAACATTAAGCAACATATTTGCACATTTCATTACTGTGTTGCCTTATCTTATATTGAAATACAAGAGCCTATATTAAACTAGTATGTGGCCAGGTGGTTGGTCAGTCATTGTAAAGGTACTGGCATCAAATTGGAAAGGAAATTAGCTCTGTGTGCATTCCATATTCATTATTAAATTATGTTTAAATTCTCATGTTATCCCAAAATAGCTAAAAAAAAGTATAGGAACACAAACATTTGTCTGAATGGCCTCTTGAAACTGGCAACATCACAATTTGCTGCCTTCAGTCTGTATCTAATCCTTTGTTGTGGATTTGTAGTTTTTAAAAATGTTCTATCTTCTTCCATTGTGATGTGGCGCATTGCCTGTTTAAACATTATTATGTAAAACTGCCATGAAAACTTCAGAATTTCACTTGTCAAAACAACATTACACATCCAGCATGAGTGGAAGAAAATTTTAGCCATTATTGTGTAACATTACTTCCAATTATAGATTCCGTTCCTATCCGTTGGATCTGATGTTGGTAGAAGGGAAATTTGTTACCGTGGACACAGTGAAATGTCTGGAGACTTTATTGTAGAAGAGGTTGAAGGTGATGGAGGACAGTTATTCCGAAGACTTATTTTCCTGAACAATCAAGGTGTCATTCAGTCCGAGGCATGTGTGAAGCTGTGTATGTACCTCTTTCATCTTTTGAACACACCAGACAGAGCAAAGATAAGAAAAATCAAATGTGCCTATAAATAGTCTCTAAAAACACACTCATTGATCATGTGTTCATGTTATCAGTTGTATTACATTCTATACAGTGACCATGCCGTTTACTAACAGTGGAACTTTTACTTGCAGTAAAATCTAGGAAGGGAAAGCCTAAAAAAGTAATTGACATAGGTTACTTGGCTTGTGACTACCATTCATACATGGCAGTTGGTGTTGCTCTTGCTGCACCTGATGGAATGGAATGTAATGTTGCAGTTATTGGGCTTGGCGGAGGAGGGCTTTGCAACTTCTTACATCATTGCTTCCAGAAGGTATGGTTACCAGTTATTTTCATACCCATACATCCATGGTGGTTTCTGACAAAAGGTGAAACCAGTGTTTAATTTCCAAAGCAACAGGTCATGGACAATCATTTTATAACTTAAACTTTTACTCCTACTGAATATATGTTTTCTGCTGCAAGCAAGTATAAATTACTTTTTTAATCAGAAGTTACTTATATTTCCCTTGTATCATTGTTCTTTAATATACAAAATTCAAGGTTATGGGCTGGGTTGAGTTCAATTCTTGGCAGGTGCAAGAGTGGTTCTTACTCAGCATTTCCAGACTGGATGTGTGGCCCACCCAGCTTCTCCTCCAATGCACACTGGGGGATCTTTCCCTGGTGATTAGTGGCTGCGACCTGAAACTGACCACTCACCTCCATCTAGTGCCAAGGTTAAGAATGAGTGGAGCTATATCTCTGCTCCCCCTATGTGCCTTCATGTCAAGCGCAGGAACAACTTAACCTGATTTACTTTTCAGGTACGGATCACAGCTGTAGACATAGATCCAGCAATGCTTGAAGTTGCCACAGAATATTTTGACTTGGTGCAAGATGAAAGATTGGACGTGTACATTAGAGATGGCATTCAATTCATTGAGCAGACTGCAGAAAAAGGTTTGGGAATCTGTCAGTTCATGTGCAGTTCCTCCAATAGCACATATTGTATTTATATTTGTAAGGTACCTGGTTTAAATCCTAGCTGGGTCCAGCTATCCTGAAACAATCCTTTGCCGTGGTTCTACATCTGCCTCTCCACGTTCTCCCATTTCTCGCCATATGAAACCGCACTATCAAACAAAATAAAGCACTGAATTATTCTGTTGTAGGAACTTCTTTCCATGCAATTATTATTGATGTGGACAACAAAACTCCTGGAGCTGGAATGAATTCTCCTGCACCACAGTTCTTAGAACTGTCTCTGTTACAGGACATAAGGAAATGTGTAGGAGACAAAGGTATTGTTAGGTGACATTTTGTTCACATTTTTTCCCCAATAGAAACCTGTCATAACCATTTCCTAAGAGTACGGTGAGTGATGCTACTGTCCGCTCTGCTAATTTTGATTATTCAGTGGGAGCCACAGCAGCTCAATTACACTTACAGGGTGGACAGCCAGTCAGTCAGGTTCAGTTTTTGGGAAGGAAAGAGATTTTTCACTTCATAGCCTCTCTGGCTCTGGGGGGTCATCAAGCATAATGAATGGGTACTGTAGGTTCTTTCCCTGGCCAGGTGATGAAACAGACAACTGAACCCCACCTAGTGCAGAGGTCTAATGTATTGCCATCCCTGCATGTGCCAATAAATAATGTAGGCAAACAATGTGATCGAGTTCTGAATAAAGTGGTCCTTCATGAAAGGTTCAAGTCATTTGTGGAATTTCTAAGTGTAGATATGATGTGAAATAAAAGGAATCAGCTGTCCGGGAAGTTACATTTAATGACAGCAATGAAAGCATTAACTTCTATTAAGCTGCCTTTGCTCTGTTGATGAGGAATGTATTTGCATGAATGAATTCCCAAAATTGTGAATCACGTTGTTGTACAACAATGTTGCAGGTTTCTTCCTCCTCAACTTAGTGTCTCGCATTTCTGAGCTTAGAGAAGAAGCAATAAACAACCTCAAGGCTATATTCAAATCAGTCAGTTCCTGCAAATTGGAACAGGATGTCAATGAGATTGTCTTCTGCACTGATGTTGCTATTGAAAGTAAAGAGACATGGAGTAACAGATTTGAGGATGCTGCCAACAGAGTGAATGCACTTGCAAAGAAGAGAAAATTGCAGACAGGAGACTTTGTAGATGTCACACACCTTATAAATTCTCTTAAAATCACTGTATGATTGCTCACCTTGTCATGTCCTTTCTATTTGTATCATAACTACTGCTATATATATATATATGTGTGTGTGTGTGAGAGACTCAGTGTTGTGTGTGTTTTTTGTGATACATTTCATGCAATAAAATTTATCCAGCTTTAACTGAAGTTCATTTCCTTCACAAAATCAAGCCTATGGGATTGCTCTGCTGTCTGTGCATGTGTGTACAGTATGTGAATTTCTAAATATCATGAAATATGGACTCAACATTATGCCATACTGGATGCCCCCCCCCTTCCACTTCTTTAATTTCCTACAATCTGTTGTAATGACAGAGGCACAAACCAGTGTTAATTTATGGTCCTTATGTGAAACACCATATGAAATCTCAGTAGTGGCTCTCAGTTTGATGGTTGTAATGAACCAGTCACCTCTGATCATAAATTTACTTATAAAGTCTATTATTTATAAGTCAACAATTACTAACATGACAGTAGTGCAACCTTTGCAGTTGAGAATGCTCATAATTCACCCCTAACAAGTTATGTACTGTACATGGAACAGCTACGGACAGACTGTGTGAGGTAAATAACTACCAAATATAAAACACAATATCATGGATAGCAAATATATCCTCTGAAAACACACCACAGTTCAAATATTTGAAATGAAATAAAAGAAAATTGTGTGCACAATGACAAGAGATTTCTGGGATAGTTTGCTACCATTCAGTCCAGAATCATCTGTCTTCCTGTTTGCTACCCAAAAGCATAAAAGAATAAACAACTATAATTGTACCTATTTTATATACGTGTAAAACTCCAGGCTCTCACAGCAGGGGCAGAATATAGGTGTTAGACATTGGGGTGCTGAGGAAGACATCAGGACCTGAGACAACATAAGTAACAGGGAGACAATTTTATATGATGGGCATCACGACTTGTAATTCTCGCCAGCAGAGAAAGTCATACAAATATTATAGAATTAATTGAAAGCCGTTTAGGAGACCTAGCCTTCGATGGGTGGAAGATATTACAGTAAGTCTTGAAAAAAGACTCTGGGTGTGGACTGGATTTGGCTTAGGATAGGCACTAGTGGCAGGATCCTGTGAACACAGTAATCAAATTAATACTCCACCAATTTCATTAGTACACATCAACAAAGTACAGAGCATACCTTGTTGGCATGTTCTAATGAATTTTACGTTCAGGTGACCGTGAATCGTGATGAATTCTTATAATAAAACCAGCTAGATGCACAATTTCTCAAATTTATTTTTGGAATAAAACTACATGTTTCAGGCAGTTCCTCTGTCCATCATCAGGAGTTTTTCACTGTACACACAGCAATGGTATTTGTCATACAGGTTTGCTGACAGCTTGTGAGCAGGATCAGGACAGAATTCCATCCTGATCCTGCTTGCAAGCTGTCAGCATACCTGTAGGACATATACCATTGCTGTGTGTACAGTGAAAAACTCCTGATGATTGGCAGAGGAGCTGTCCAAAACATGTAAAGTTTTATTCCAGAAATAAATTTGAGAAATTAGTGCATCTAGTTGGTTTTATTATAAGAAGTTTTAAAGAATCTCAGGTTTCACAAAATACAGGGGACTTCTTGGCTAGCCAGGCAACAGTTACACTCTTCAGGAACACTGCTCCATGGACATGTCAACAATCACTATTTGTTCCTGATTTATAATATTTATAAGACAGTAACAGCACATGAAATTTCTTGTACATCAACGAGATACAGAACATCTTCAGCACAAACATGAAACATTTATCATAGATACTCCAGCAAAAATACAAGACAGAAACCAACGTGCTAACTGTAAATTTAAACACACATTAACATGATGCCATTCTGTTTCTTCCACACCATTCTCAAAATCTGCAAGGCGGCACAAAGCTTATAACACTATAGCATAGTAATTTTTTTTTAATTTTGTTGCCTATTTTATGATCAAGTTAACCTGTATGTATACTGACTGTTACATAGCAATCAAACTCATCAGTTGCCACTCAAACGGAACAAGGTTGGAAATGTCTGCAGATGAAACACTTCCAGCACATGTGCTCTGTTATTTTTCTCTAGAATTTGAATTTTGTGAATACTCTCAGGAACACTCAATATGCATTTAAAATGTGTCCTTCCATGATATACACAACACACACTAGAAATTTTCTATCACAGCAATTTTATATAAAACCACAGTATTTTTATAATAAATTAGTTGCAGTTGACTGCTTCACGCTTAGTAGATAAAATACAAATGATGTCCTCTGTTAACACAGCAATAGATTTACAATCAACTGAGACTTTCCATTGACGTTATCTCTATATTTTAGCAAGGAACTTGGAATTAATCATGGCTAAACTTTATATGCCCCAGCACACACCTCAGTGAACAGTCTGTCACAGTTACAAAGACCAGCAATAACAAGACATCAGAAATGCTAGTAACCTTATTTTTGTCCAATTTTAATCAAATCTGGAATTTGTCAACAAATTTTAGTGAATATCCTAGTATAAATTTAAAATAAGTTGTCTGGTGGTAGTGCCCCAACTCATGCAGATGGATGACAGCTAAACAGTCCCTTGCTACAAGCAATCATGTCTAAAAATAGTCAATATCACAAAATTTTTAATCAGCTGCAGACTGACCACAGTTTACAAAATAATCACTCTTAACTCTATTGCAGTTAAGTCACTACATAGTAATAGGAGGACGTATCAGTGTGTGTTGCAGTACATGAATTCAATGTTATTATCCACGCTACCAACATAATTTATTTAACACATTCACTGCCAATCTGATTACCCCACAGGTTAAAGATTTCTGCACCACTGCTGGGCCCATCAAGCTACAGGCAGTTACCAGTGTTTACTTTAAATGCCATTCAAACATCGAGAAATTATATGAGGCTTGTCAAAGCTCAAAATATTCAATTGTACTTCGCTTGATATCTGCCACTTCCATTTCAAATGTAACTTTATGGACTACAAAACAAAGATTTGGTTTTGTGACAGAAAACAAAAAATTTCTCCTACATCTAGGTCCAGTTGATGTGGAAGAATGATTGGCCCAGCATACAGAATATGGGACAGAAGCATGGCAGTAAATATGTTATGTGGGAATATACTTTCCAATAACAATCCCAAGTGTGACCTCAGGGAATTATTTTCCACACATGATACTTCAGTGTGTGTGTATGTGTACTGTGATCCACTCACGAACCAGCGCAATTCACAGTAGTGCTGCTGTACATTAAGCATGTTTTCAAATTTGGTTCTATGTTTCATTTCATATACACATACACACACCTGTCTTTATTAAATTGCATTATATAAATATGTTTAGATAACCAAACAACAGCATTATGTCACTCCTGGCACTTATAGCAGTCTGTAAGTCATTAACAAGTACTTTAACACAGTTTACAGAAGCCAATATAAAAAGACACATTTCATGCCTGTTTAAATATACATTTTTACTGTACGCATTCTGATATTTTTCAAACACCTGCCCAATTACGACAGAACCTACACTTTTCTTTGGTAAGACACTGCAAAAACTCACATCACAAACCTCTTTAAATACGACTGAATAAAATCTGTACATGACTGCAGTGCCCTGAACTGCAACACAGGTAGAGGTAAAGCAGTCCTGTTACAGGCCTGGAGTGGCCCAGAGGGTTCCAGGAAGTTAAGGTTCCCAGATTTCATGACAATGGCACAAGATGGTAGTAAGGTTGTCAGCCTTACGCACCGCCCACCTTTACCCCCAGGAACTGCTCCTGGTACTCATTTCTGTTACAGGCTTAGTCGACACCAGGGCCATAGTGCGATCGGAAGGATTTTATATCAATGAAAAATTCCAAAGACACCAGCTGATATTGAACCAGCGACCTTCCGATTTGTAGCGCAGTGCCTTAACCACTGTGCTACCGCAGGCAACACAGGGACCCTCAATTGACAGAAGACTAGGAAGTGCCAAATGCCGCAATGTATGCCATCACTGAAATGGTGTGAGCATAAAGTGATACATGTGGTTATTTAGGAAAGTATCCTTGTATTACATGCAAACAACAGTCTTCATTTACAACAATACCAAAAATCTAGCCTTCTACGACATTACACTGTGTTGACTGGTAAGTAGTTAATGACATTTTGAATGATCCTAGTACCTTTATCTTTAGGGTCAAGCAGTCTAGTAAGAGACTTCATGGCCTGCTTGGCCCTTAAGATTAAAGCACCATGACACTTCACAATAACTGTAACTACTTACCAATCAATATGTGTAACAATCCAGACAACCTGGATCTCAGCAACACATTAATATCAATACATTCTACAAAATTATAAGTGGTACATCTGCATACAGGAATAAGCCGAAATAACTTACGAGCTTCTGAATTATGTGATCAATTACAAATTCTCAAGATGTTATTAAATGATGTGTCTTTAAGGCTCTTTGATGATTAACACCATCTCTCAGGCAGTACCAGTAACTATGACCTTCCTTTGTGACATCAAATACAGATACACCCAAATGGGAAATGACGGAAATATTGCATCCACAGAATAATCAGCCCTTCCATAGCCTTTAAGACTTGATGCCCTTAGCTGGTAAAATTACATAAACAGAAATGGCCAGAAAAAGGTTTCTGGTTTTCAAGGCTGAACTAAACACTGCAACAACAGGATGTGTGACTTTTGAAAAGTTTCTGATATGAAATACCCGGTTGCTGGTACACACACAAGCCAACAGAAGCAATGGACGTAACAATATACAGTACTGCAAGGAATTGTATGTTTTTGTGATTTCAGGCTTTGAAACATGGTGTAAATCAGATATGTGCTCTTTTGGGATCACATTATGTTTTACTGCTTCTCTGTACACAAAACATGATTGACACCTAATAGAAAATTACAAACTGCCTATATATTTGTTTCCAAAGAATCAGGCTAAAAGAATTCACATATGCAGCATACAAACCTCTATAAGCAATACAACATTCACACATCACACGTTTTCATAAATAATTTACCTCGTATTATAAATGCTCTTACTAAGTTTGACTATTTCTGGGAATAATACACTACAGCTGTCAATTATTTTGTAAGGTGTAATAATATCCCAATCAACAGCTGTGTGCATGACTATGCCACTTAACAAACAGCACATAACCCCAGACTTCTGTTACTGGGTTTCAAGAATAAAAGACATTGTAAAATACAAAACTGGATCCATTAAAAATTAACAACGATCCAAAGGCAAAGTTGAAAATTAGGAAATAACTGTAAATAAGAATCCATGTAGACCAGCTGTTTTTGTAACAGAAAGAGAAGAATAAGACGTTAGATCCGAAATTGTCACAGCAGGGAATATAAAGATTCTGTCCTCTGGGATGAGACAACATCCAGACTGGTGGAATGTTACCAACATTATGAAAAAGCTAACAGAGCATAAGATGAGACTCTTCTACCTTGACACAAGATGACAGGTTCCTCACACAAACAGTGGTCCCTATGTAATGAACTTCATGGAATCACATCCAAGAAGACCATATGCTTTATAACCATCATGCTGCAGAGTGATTTACATGTGTGTATTACAGTGCTATTAACTTTCAAAATCAGTGAACAATTTAAAATATGAAAGATATATTAAAAGCACTTCCTACTAACCTGTTCAGCAACAGATTCAGGAATCTAACTTCTTGGTAAGTGGTTTTCAAAATGTGAATGTTTCATAAGTATTGGCATGTCAACAGTTTCACAAACATTATTATACGCATGTTCTAAACAACTTCAAATTATGCAATCTTGGAGATTCTGACATATTTATTTTAATTTATCGGATAAGAAATTGAAGGGTGGGCTAGAGACAACGATCTTGTAAGTATACTAAGAATAAGTTGTTTGAACAGCACACGTTATCCTAACGTTGTTACAGCTAGAAATCATTATACCAAGACACTCAACGATTCACACCTGAATTATTACGAGTGCAGGGGAAGACTGTGGCCCATGAATACAGACTAGAAAGAAATTAATAATGACTGGAATGATAACACTCACCGCTGTCACGTGCTTACTGCACTGGAACATAAAAACGCTCTTCAGAAGAACTTTCTTACCATCTTTTTAAGTCCACCGCTCCCACCCGTTTTCTTAACATTGTTTCTTTGTGAAACCCCCGCACTTTGACATTCCCTTGCTTTACTAGTCCGATCCCATTCAGCAGGTTCAGAAGGACCATTTGCAGAATGTGCACCTCCATTATTCAAGGAGCCAGAGGATGCAGTGGGAGGAACTGTACCTTGATTTGACTTGTCTGAAGTCACGCTGGAAGTACGGTGACTACTGTACCACTCCCAATTGTCAGACTTTAACCTTGCCTGTGCAAATGGTTCTGTGCCCTTTCCAACACGATTATTCCTAGCAGACATGGCTGTCTTCATGAATACAGGTGGTGACAAAAATTGCACTTTAGGACTGAGTTCTGCAGACTTCACGGATCCATTTCCTTGGTGTAACATGAGAATACTGCCTTTAAATTTATCTTTAGTCCTAACATTTAATCCTTCTACCTTCAAATTCATTTCCTGTGACAGATCAATTTTTTCCTCTCCTGATGAAACTTCTCTCCCTGACGCAGAAGAAGCATTTATCGTTAAGGGTAGGACTTCCTGATATTGGAGAGGGGAGTAATGACCATTGTACTCTGTAACCCCAAGGTCAGTCACAGACTGTTTATCCACTACACCCTCATTGTCAGATGCTGCTCCATTTGAAAATCTCCACCAATTGCCAAGTTCTGATGAGCTCGCACGTCGTGTCAGAGCACCTTCATTCTCAGTCCTGACGTATTCTACTAAATCAGACGCATGCTCTGAAACCCTTCTTCCTGTTCTTGAACCAAGGTCTGCACTCAATGAGGATTTATGTAATGCATCTCTTCTTTTCCGTCTTCTGCGCTTACTTTCTGTTTTGGGTACTGCGACAGTCCCATCATAAATTTCTGAAGTATGAGACTCAACAGGACCACTGTAAGTTCCTGCAAAATAAAAGGAACAAGATTATTTCAAACTGCACTTAGAATGAATCAGTTTCTGGACTTTGTCGAGCATCTGGTATTCCAAATAAAACATGTGTTTGAAAAACAGCCAGTTTTGGACACAATGCATTATGTTTGGAATACAAGCTGATGTATAATGCACAGAAAACAAGTGGCACCTAAGCTGTAGCAATTTCCAATTTACTTCTTACTGATTTAATCAAATGACACATTTCAGCTTGTCATATAAGACACATTCATTTTCCTTGTGAATACATAATCAAGGGATAATGAGCAGTAATATCATTGCATTGGGATTCAGGTCTTCTGGGATGTGACACTATATCACTCGCTGACAATCACAAAATGACACATTTCAGTACACCTGAATTCTCAGTGACACTACTGCTAGATCCTCACACCTCACATCTATCAGCACATATTTTTAATACAAAACATTGTCAGATGTCAAATTAGCAGTAATACAGAAGGAAGTACATAACCCACCGAAACTAATGTCCCAGCACTACAGTTGTGTAATTCATGCTACTGGTATGTACTGTATATAGCTTCATAAGTCCCACTAGCTGGTCTTGTGTGAGTTGCTCTCCCAAAAGACCACTCGCTCCCACACCTCAGACAACATTCCTTCACACACATACAATACAATAGAGATGCACACAAAAAAAATACAGCTTCCAACTCAGAATGTATACATCCTATTAAACACAAGGGAAGCCCAAAGGATAAACACAGCCATGGCTGCACTCCACATATACCTGTGGTTGTAAAAACGGCTTTTAAAAACAGCATCTGAATATTTTAAGTGTTTTATCTTTTATGACACCGTCATGCACAATAGCACAGCAGAGGAACTATGAAAATATATATTGTAGTCAACTAACAATACTTTAAAATCATGTGTTTGAAGTGATAAATGTTAATGAAATTTTAACGACTGATAGTCGAGGCGACCTTCGTGAAGCTTTAAAAATCGTGTATCAAGAATGAAGACTGCATTTCTGCAACACATTGTCAGACAGTTGCTTGAAACCATTTGATGTGTTGAAAAGTTAACACTGAGATGGCACTCTCTAAATCTGGTGCTGACGAGCGCCAAAACACGTCACACTATTAGTCCAGCACCGTGACTTGGTGTATGAAAGATGGTGCATTAACTGTTGGTTTAATTTAAGGCAAAATAAATACTCCCTGCCATTTCTCAAATGAGAGGCTAGTATGTGAATAAACATTATATAACACAGTATCTAGTTAACTTATTAGATGAATGCAATTTTACAACTCATTTTCCCTGCATTATGATTCACATGATACAGACATGGAGCTAGAAATCCAATACCACAAGTTATATTCATAGTGGTCCTTACCAGAGACATTTACGGGTTCTACACTAGGCCTGCAACTACTGGTTTTTGGTGCTTCATGGCCACTCACTCCATCAATGGATCTTTGACAATTTGGTGCTGTTTTACTCTCTTTCTCCTTGTGAACGTGCCACCCAAAACTCCACTTGCGTCGTGCACTGACAAAGCGTATGTCTGTCAGATGTAGGCAGAAATACAGAATAATTCCAAATACTATCACCTCAATTATTATGAAGACCACATGCTGCATAACAACCTGCAAAATAAATCCACAAATTCAAAACTGTCAGAATCACTCAGAAAGGAAAGATACACTACAAAATTATAGGATTTTCTTCATATACAATTTACTTTACAAGGAAACCCATATCACAGTCCTGAATCACTTACAGTTGCTTTATGTTGCCAACTATCTCTTTCTAAAAGGAGCATGTCCATAGTGACAGTTAACAGTGCAAGTTGTTTCTGAAGTGCTGCCATCTCCACTACACGTTTCTGCTCACGTTCATTTCCCTTATGACTTTCTTCTGCCAAGGCAGCAAGGGTCCGGTCAAATGCCCGCTGCATCTCTTCCACTTGCTTTTTGTAACGTCTGCTGAGTTCTTCCAGATACTGCCCACTTAGAGACATATTGCGTTCCAAAGCCTAATGGACATACAAATTGTATCACACAACTTTATGCTTAGTGTGACAGTAAATAAACCCAATGATACAAATTTATGAAAAACATCAGCATTGAACTTATTCTTTGTTCAAACATAATACTCTTCTGGCACCAAACATTACACAGCAGTTACATATTCAAGCGGAGTGGAACTTGTGGAAATAAGTTTACGAATTTGCATCTCTTATCACTGAAATGACTTAAAATGTAGGCAAAAAAAAAAAAAAATAGTGACGTGCCTTCAATAATCTAATAAGTAATAATCTATGCAATGGAGCAATGATTTATGCCAAGGATCCACAAATGTTAAAAAAATCTAAGAGCCACCTCCGAATTCAGGTGCCTGAGGGGTGACACTAAGCCAGTTGCATACTGAGGAACCATGATTATGCTGTGACTTACGAAACTCATCATTTTCTGCTTGGTGCAAGTGAAATGATACGTGTTGTTGTATGAACGGATTGCAATAATCATACTAAAATATTAGGCACTGCTGTACAAAATTTAGGCCTAGGCAACCAGGCACTGAGGTTCTGTGCACCCCTGAATTGCTCAAGCAGAAACACTGAAAATGTAAGTGGAAAAGGACAGATATAAAACACACACAGCGAAGCTCATACACATGAAACTTTGTTAACACTTGGCCACAAAGTGATAAAGGAAAAGAAATGTGACAGAGTGAGCACGCCATGATCTGTAGCAGTGAGCACACTACAACAGCATACCAGTACCTGCAGTAGTGAGGACACTACAAGAAACAAGTTCTGATCCATTTCCTATGTTTCTTACATCCCACCAGAACATACAATCAGTATGTGAGCATACATCTTAAATGCAAAATCTATCACACCCACAGCCTGAACAACTGAGTAAACAGTGTGAGGATCTGGTTCATCAGCCCTTAATCAGTACATGTCTAACTGACCCTTACACTGAACTATAAGCACCAGTTCTAATTCAGGCACAAATCAAGATCTGTTGACTCATTCAGGATGGGTGCAGGAATGCACTTGGGTATCGGCTGGCCAAGGAGAAGAAATTTCATTTTTGTTCCTAATACCGTACACAGAAAAAAGTCATGTTTTGCATGTAGGCCCTATACTGTTTTTACATTATCAAAAATTAAGAAAACAATATAACTGTGAAATATGTGAAGATACAGTATATAATGTGATGTGTATTGGACCATGCATCATCTTGATACATGAAGAATAAAAATACAACTAGATGCCACTTATTACTTTATTGCGCTTATGTTAGGCTCAACATGTTTTGGGCACCATTATGCCCATCATCAGGAGCTCACGACAATAGTATTTATTACCACATAGGCCGTCTGGTTCTCGAGTTGCTGCTGGTAGGAGGTTAAGTGCAGGCAGGATGGATGAATGTCTGTACCGAAGGCTGTCATGTTACAGACTTGGTCTGGACACTCATCCATCCTGTCTGCACTTAACCTCCTACCAGCAGCAACACAAGAACCAGACGGCCTATGTGGTAACAAACGCTATTGTCGTGAGCTCCTGATGGTGGGTATAAGGGTGCCTGAAACATGTTGAGCCTAACATAAGCACAATAAAGTAATAAGTGGCATCTAGTTGTATTTTTATTCTTCATTTAACAGTACATAATGCTGTATCAGGATGGTATTGAACATTTAATCAGGGTACAGAACATTAATAATGTAAAGGTAGAGGGCCCATGCTGAAAGAAAATCACAACATGATGGTATGGTATCCAGAAGCTGACTTGTACACCACTCCACACACATATGCAATAAAAACTTTACACAAACACCAGTTGGCCAGACCAGTTGCAACAGAAACTGTATTAGTACAACACCCTGAACACAATGTTAAAATATAAATGGCAACCACCCTGAATGGCTTAATGATATAAATCATACACACAAATATTTTATTTTGCAGTCACAAGCAGACGTTTGTGAATGCGGTAATGAACCTTCGGGTTCCATGAAATGCGGGGAATTTCTTGACTAGCTGGAAACCAGTTAGCTTCTCAAGAAGGACTCTGCACCATGGAGTGAGTAAGTAAGTAAGTAAGTAATTAAGTCTTACACAGTGTAAGTGTATTCAAACCCTGCAGCTTCCTAGTGTGCACTTGTCCACATTACATGAAGACATCACTACACGATCACTAATGCGCATAAAATTTTACAATTCGTGTGAAACAAATGCCATTTATTACAGGTGCACATTTTGAAACATGCAGCCATAATGACATGCAACAAATACTGTACGTGAATTTTAAAAGTTTGTATCCAGCACTGGTTGTACACTGACAACTAATAAATTTATAAAAACCTTACATACATTCACAACCATATGGTGCACAGAAAATGGCAGCATGTGACATATTGAAGGTCTGCGCCATGCACCGAGGACAGCAATGTGGGGTTTACAATGAAATGAGGTACTATAATCTTGTGTGCATATAGGAGACAAATTACAGAACCATCTGACATCAACATAGCTCTTCTGATTTCACAACTATTACTTACTTACTTACTTACTTACTCCATGATGCAGAGTCCTTCTTGAGAAGCTAACTGGTTTGCAGCTAGTCAAGAAATTGCCCGCATTTTACGGAACCCAAAGGTTCATTACCGCACTCACAAGCGTCCGCCACCTGTCTCTGTCCTGGGCCCACCCAATCCAGTCCATATACCCACATCCCACCTCAAGGAGATCCATCCTAATATTATCCACCCATCTACACCCAGGCCTCCCCAGTGGTCTCTTTCCCTCCGTTTTCCCCACCAAGACCCTATACACCCCCCTCTCCTCACCCATACA